>Ga0099364_10004154_pt1 | contig 22020 bp, 25 predicted proteins | sample TergutTh196P3_FD_73070 | JGI IMG/M metagenome (GOLD analysis project Ga0099364, IMG submission 73070) | Microcerotermes parvus P3 segment gut microbial communities from Pointe-Noire, Republic of the Congo - Th196 P3 | ecosystem: Host-associated > Arthropoda: Insects > Digestive system > Gut ...
TGGAACGGACGAAAGCGACACTGTGTATCTCAGAGTGCGGTTCCGGCAAGACCAAAATTGGAATTACAGCATTACATGCTCATCAGCAGCGTAACAATGCCGAAGCACAGGCACAGGTTAAACACTTCAATGTAGTCCTCTGCCCGTCCCACATGACAAAGAAATGGGTGCGGGAAATAGAAGAATCTCTGCCGGACACCTTTGCGTCTATCGTTACGAGTATCAAAGAGCTTAACGAAGTTTACGAAGCGTATCGGCGTGATGACAAAACGTGCTACGTCATAATGTCGAAGGAAAAAGCCCGCGACGGTTATATGAAGCGTCCTTCCGTCGTCTGGAATCAGCGTCGCAAAGCGTTTCTATGCCCGACCTGCAACAAACCGGCGGAGATGTATCTAATCGACTGCGGCTCAAAGTACAGAGTCCCGGCTGACGCGTTGTTCTTCAAGCGGGAAAACAAGCAGAACCATAAATGCCTGCATTGCGGTTCACTGCTATGGACAGTATTGACGCCGGAACAGCAATCGGAATGGGTTAAGGTTTCCGATTTCGGTTTCGTTCACCGTAAGCTGGCATGTCAATATCTGGATGGCGTCAGGAAAAAGCCGGCGCTGTTTGAAGCAATACAATCCATCGTTGATAATCCCGAAGGCCACTACCCGAACACGGGCGCTTACAGGCGATTCTCCCTGTCCACTTACATCAAGCGTAAGATGAAGGGTAAGATAGACGGCCTGATAATCGACGAACTCCATAACTACAACGCGAACTCCGGTCAGGGTGATGCTATGGGGGAATTGTTCCAGGCTGCCAAAAAAGTAGTGGGTATGACGGCAACACTTATCAACGGTTACAGTTCCGGTATCTTCCACTTACTGTACCGTATCTCGCCTGACCTGATGCTGAAGGATGGCAAGCGTTACGATAAGTCCATCGACTTCAATACCGAGTATGGCGTAACCGAGAGCGTCTATGAGATAACGGCTCCCGACTACAACTCCAATAGGCGCACGTCCAAGAAAAAGATCAGGGAGCGTCAACTGCCGGGAGTGTCGCCATTGGTTTACAGCCGGTTCCTAATGGACAGCGCGGCTTTCCTCTCTCTCAACGACATGGGCAAAGACCTGCCGGAGTATGAGGAAATTCCTGTTCAACTCCAAATGAACGAAGACGTCGCCGGAGAATACTTCAACCTCGAAGCAAAATTCAAAAGCATTTTCCGTTCACAGAAGAACATTGCTAAAAAGATGTTGTCGGCGTACTTGGGACTGCTGACAGTTTATCCGGATCAGCCATACGACCAGAAGCCCGTAGTCCATCCCATCACCGGCGATGATCTTGTCGTCCCCAAGGATATGTCAAGCTTCAATGAACTGCAAGAGAAGGATAATTCGGTTCTGGACGTAGTGCGGCGAAAGACTTCCGAGGGCGGGCGCGTGTTGGTTTACACATCATGGATACGGACGGATACACAGAAGAAATTGTATCGGCTTCTTACCGAAAACGGTTTTCAGGTAAGCATCCTCACTTCCTCCGTTCCGCCCAACAAACGCGAGGAATGGGTAGAGAATCAGGTAAAGGATGGTATCCAAGTGCTGATTACAAATCCCAGTCTTCTGGAAACCGGTCTTGACCTCAACGATTTCACCACACTCTACTACTACAATATCGCGTACAATCTGTTCACGTTACGTCAATCCTCCCGGCGCTCATGGCGCATAAACCAAAAAGCTCCGAGAATTGAAGTCTACTTTACCTACTACGAGGGGACAATGCAGAATCGGGCAATACATCTGATGGCGTCCAAGCTGGCTGTCGCCGGCATCATCGAAGGTAACTTCACCGACGAAGGGCTTGCCGCAATGTCAGATTGCGCCGATATGACCACGGCTCTGGCAAGGGAACTGACGGCGGGGATTAAGAATGAGGTCGAGGATTTAAGCGCGGTGTTCAAGAAAATGGCAATATTGAAGCCACCGGCCGAACAAACCGCCGTTGAACTCGTTGAAGATGCCGAAGTCATTGAGGACGAAGCGGTTGCCGCAGACACCATAGACGTAACAGGCGATGTAACAGTTATGGATGAAATGCCGGAAACCCCGATACGTACTTTATATATCATAGACGATACGGTCGAAGTTTCGGCATACATCACAGACGCTCCAATGTCACCCTCCGGCCTGTTATCTTTCGTAAACCATGCCAGATCCTCCAGAGCAACACGGATGGATGTCGCGCTAATGGGCGAGCATGAGCTTTCGCTGCTTGACCTCTTTGAAGCAGAGGCGGCATAAATTAAGAATGCCGGGAATACTTTCTCACAGGCGGTACCCTTTTCAACGCCGATACAAAATCCAAAAAGGGAACATAGAAAAACCGCATTGTAATAGAGCTCCGGGAGACAGACTCCCGGGGCGTCTTCGTTTGTGGAAAAAAACAAATAAAGGAGCGGATGAAAAATGAGTAACCAAAACAACAATGACCCGTTTGACCTTGGAAGTGAACCGATCAACGAGGACTTTGACCCGTTCGGCTCGGAAGCAGACATTGGCGGTAACACGTCAGAGGACTCGACAGTCGCGGACACCGCAGTCCCTGAAGAATCTAAACCGGAAACGTCCTCACCGACAGACGTGACGGATAATCCGTTGGATTCCGCTGTGAAAATCGCAGAAATAAAAGAAGCCGAAAAACCGCCGCAGGGCTTTGCGGATAAACCGCCTGTCTTTGAATACGCCGGAGCGACGGAAAACATTGAAGATACCTCCAAGACATTTGACGAACTTCGTATAGAGAAGTCCAGTGATTTTCCGGAACTCGAAGATGGCAAGCGCGTGTCATGGACTGTCGAATACGGCAAGATTGTAAAGAATGTCGCAGATCCGAAGGGAACAAGCATCGGTAAGATGAAATCGGATATCGAAACGTCCAAGGAGTTCACCGACAGCTTGAAGAAGGCGAAGGACAAGAATCCCGCTTGCAAGGTTAAACCCCGTGTAACTGCTCAGAGCAAAGGCACCGCCTCCGTGTATAAAGGCGTGTTCGCCAACATGCAGGACGCAGTTTCAGCCGGGAAAGTTATCTCCATCGTCCCGTCCAAAGACGGGAAGGTTTATGAAATACGCAACACCGAGATGGGAAAGTTTGTCACGCCGGTTGTCGGCTGTGAATTGCTTTCCGACGTGCAGGCCGGGTTTATCCCGGCTCTGCCGTTGATTCCCATGAATGTGATGACGCAGATTGTGACGTTCTTCCGTCACTATATGCGTGACGGCGTTTCGCAAGAGGCCCTCGTAAACATTTATTGGGATAAAAAGGAAGGATTATTCCATATGGATGTGCCGGAACAGACCGCGACCAAGGTGTCTGTTGACGGCTATCCAAATTTGAATTTCGCGAATGACCGCTATATCCATTATATGGATATCCACTCGCACAACAACATGAAGGCGTTCTTCTCCGCTAAAGATGACGCCGATGAGAAAGCCACGAGGTTGTATTCGGTTGTCGGCCGTTTGGACAAATACTTTCCTGAGATTAAGACGCGAATATCAAACGGCGGCAAATACTGGCCCATAGACCCTGCGGAAGTATTTGAACTTATCTCCGACCAATTCCCCGAAGATTGGAAAGAAAATGTACATTGCAAAACACCGAATGGAGACGGCCGAACCCTTCGGGATTCCGATGGCGACGCATGAAGTTCGCTCTTGAAAAGCCCGTAAATATCCTGATGCTTGGAGCAGGCGGTACAGGCGGCCATGCAATCCCGCATTTATACAGGCTGCTTCATACCCTGGATCGTCCCGTGAAAATAGTCATAGCAGACGGAGACATAGTAGAGGAAAAAAACCTCGTCAGACAGAACTTCATATCCGCCGATTTAGGCAGGAATAAAGCGCAGGTATTAGCGGAGCGTTACGCATCGGCATTCGGCATGGAAGCGCATTATATCCCTGAGTTCATAGAGAACCAGGAAAGGATAGCCGAACTTGTAAGACCGTATACCTACTCTCCGGGGCCGTACTCATATCAACGGCTGGAGGGCTTGCCTATTCTCATCGGCGCGGTGGATAACAACAGAAGTAGGCAGTTATGCCATCAGGTATTCAAAAAATCCTATAACCTCATCTACATCGACAGCGGAAACGGAGAATACACAGGGCAGGTAGTCTGCGGCATCAAGCGCAAAGGTCGGACATATTACAAACCTGTCGGAGAGACGTATCCCGACATACTTCTGGATACCGATAAATTCCCCACGGAACTGTCATGCGCGGAAACCGCTGTATCAGCGCCACAGAGCATCGTAGCCAACATCATGGCTGCTACCGCAATCGTATCCTACATTTACAACATACTGATCCTCGGAAGCATTGAGGTTCGAAGCGTCACATTCTCAACAAAGACCGTGAACCTGAAACCAATCATAACGCAAAAGCGTAAACGAAAGGCGGTAAAAGTGATGTCGGAAGCGTCACAGCAAAAGAACATGAAAACCATACACAACCTTATATCGCAGAACTTAGGCTACATACACGGAGAACGCGAGGGCGGCCCGAACGGAGCTAAAAAGAAATTCCTAACCAAATCCGCTGCATTCCTGCGCGCGTTGGGCAATGACCTGGGCTTCAATGAGATGAAAGTAACGACCAACCCCGGCGGCATAGCTGTGTCCGGAGATATTTCGCTTATGGGTTTATGGAGCGACGGCAACGGCCTTTACTTCCAGATATCCCAGCCGGTTATGCAACCGCCGTCATTCCTGTATCGCAGTATCTCCCACATGAAAGATTACAGCGGCGGCACTAACCAATGGCTGTCCTGCTCGCTGTTTGAGAACCGGGACTATGACGGGTTAATCAATACTCTTTCGTCGCTGCGGAAAATCTCGGAGACTGTTCGACATGCTGCCTGAGAATAATAACCAAACACCCTACGCCGTTGTAAAGCTGGAGGAAGCCGCGAGAGTAATAAAGCAATCCATAAATGAGCTTCCGTCGCTGCGTAAACGGTTGGAAAAGAATAAGGAGAATAAAGCCAAAGCCCGTGAAATCTACAATGACCTTCAGCAGCATCATGGGAAGCTCCTCGGCTCGTTAGGTACCGCTAATCTGGCTCTGTTGGAGATGGAGATAGCTGACGCGGCGGATTATTCCGCTAAACTCAGCCAATCTGTCAAAGGGTTTAACCTGATGACGCCGGACTACGGTAAACTGTGCGGAGCCTTAACCGGATACCTTTCAAAATTGCCGGTCTCAAACGAACCCGAGGCAAGAACTACGAATGCCACTGTCATAGGCCGTCTGATGAATAACGTCAAGATGGGATATTACCCCACGGACATCGAAAACGTCAAACACTTGGTTCGCGGGATAGAATTTCCCGAAGACGTAAGGACAAACCTGCTTGACCCATGCTGTGGCTGCGGTCTTGCGTTACGCACATTGGCCGATGGTAATGATTGCAGCGCATACGGCGTCGAACTTGACGGGCACCGTGCCGAAGAAGCGTTGACTCGGCTGCACCGGGTAGGCTTTGGCTCATACTATAGTTCGCGCATCAGCCGTGAGGCGTTCCATCTAATGCTGCTCAATCCACCGTATCTGTCGGTTATGACCGAAGGCGGGAACAATACGCGAAGTGAAAAACGATTTCTGGTCGATAGCATTTGCCATCTGATGTACGGCGGTCTGCTGATATACATAATACCGTATTATCGCCTGACCACGGATATTTGCCGGGTGCTGTGCGATAACTTCGATGATCTGACTGTTTGGACGTTTACGGGCGATGAGTTTAAGCGGTTCAAACAATTAGCCGTTATGGGTATACGGCGCAAGCGTCAGGATGGTTCCGGTATGGTTGCGGATTTGGCCGCGTTAGCTTTGAAATCCGAGAATCTTCCCGAACTTACGGAATTACCGGAGAATCGCTATCAACTGCCGCGTGTGTCAAAGAAGGTGGATCTGTTCAAAGGCGCTGAGTTTAATGTTCCGGAACTAGCGGAGCAGCTTAATAAATCTGCAAGCTTTTCCAAACTGTTTGAGAAGAACAAACTTGACAGCGCCGCCAAACGCCCGTTACTGCCTTTGAATCTCGGTCAGGTTGGTTTGATTGGCGGTTCCGGCCTAATCAATGGATTGGTTGAATGCGAAACCCCTCATATCATTAAAGGGAGGATCGTTAAGGAAAATAAAATCAACGAGGAGGAGAATTTGAACAATCGCGGTGAATTAACGTCAACGACAGTGTATGAAACACGCACCAATAAAATGATCTTCAACCTGCTGACCCCGCAAGGATTTCTGTCACTGTCGGATTACGGCGGCAATACAGCAAAAGCCGACGCGGACGGTTATAAGGATAATCCTTCTGCTCAGACTGTTGCTGCTGATGTCGGCGCTCGTGTTCCATTGGGCAGAGTGGTCGTTACGGCTAACGCCAATAGTATCTTGACAGATTCGGACATAAACTCCGCGCTTGCCCGTCACCAGTCCTGCGACTGGGGCGAAGTCAGCAAAGAGGACTGGAAATCGAATGACGACGCCATCAAGCACGGAGACCGTATCCTGTCGGCTTACACAGGCTTCAACGGTGAAAAGTTCTGGATAATCACCGAATGTGACAGGTCATACACAACGGTGTTGATGCCCAGCGACTACTGAGCGGGAAATAAATAATGAAAGAAGGATGAAATAATGCTTACGGTAAGTGTTAGGGATTTGGTTGACGCTATCAAGGAAGCGGAAATTTACAGGCTTCCCGATATGAGCGAAGGTACGGAATATCTCTACGGCAATCTCTATAAACGGCTTACAAAGGGCGAAGACGTTACCCTGTCAAGTCTTGACTTTGACGCCTTTGAGCCGGAGGATATAGACTCCCTCAACAGTTTGCATTCGGATGTGTTTGAAAGGAACAGCTATACAGCCGGAGGCATCGTCTCCGCACTGCGGCATGTTGATCCTGTACAAAAGGCAGTGGGTTATTTGTAGGGGATATTGTTATGGAGATTGAAGGATTCGATTCAATAATAAGCGCCGTTACCTTGGCAAAGGAATTGCACGACATCGGGCGCTATGACATAGTGCGGGATCAGTTCATTGATACATTGTGCTGGGACACTTACTATGAAAACATGTTAGCCGTCATAGCTTCGGTATTCTCCGGGTTCCTCATCAATTATGACGACGATAACGAGGAGGAGTTCATGATATTCACTGATGAAATTATCAGCGAATATTACCGCATGGCTTGGGAGTATGGCCGCAGTCATAAAGTACGCCATGAAAAAAACCCGTTCGTAATCGAAGCGGAGAACGAAGTTTGCCGATGGCTGAGTTTATGCCACTCTATGGACTGGAAGTTGTTAGGCTACACCAGAACGGAAAAGGCATCCCGGCAGAGCAAGCTGATTGTATCTCTCAGTCCATGCACTTGCGACAGTCACGGTCATCTGGCATATAGCCTTGTGCAGCTCTATCAATGGTTTAAGGCAAAATGCGAGGATTTCAGGAAAAAGATAGAAGCGGAAATAATAAATCCACCTCTTGCCCAAAAGGATGTGACAGCGGCATGAATGACGAATTAATCCTGAAAATACGCGAGGATGGCTCCGTTGCCGTTGAGGAAATCAACGGAGGAATTAAGTCATTCAAGGAGATAACGCCGGACAGCCTGCTGGCCTGTATTTACAAGAGCCTGCTCAGGGGGGCGGTACATAGCGGACTGCTTCCTAAAAACTGCGTATCATTCTGCGCCTATGACGATGGGGATCGTGACGTTGTATTGCTTCACTCCGAAAACAGAGCGGATATCAGCTATTTCGGTACTGAGTATAAAGACTTTCCGATCCCCCGTCTGATATTCGGATTCCGCGTGACCAAGGAAGGCCGCGTCGGTTCCAGCAGGCTGGGGGTTATCGCAAACGACGATATGATTAAACCCGAAACGGCGATGTTTCACTACCCGCTGTCCAATGTCAGCGGGTTTCACCTATGTACGGGCAATAACATACTCCCAAAATGCGCCAGCTTTCATACGCTGGCAAGCCTGCCCTACTACATCATGGCTATGCCGAACAGTAACGACCATTTCAAGCCGTCGAACAACAAGCCGGGATTGGAGATGCGTGATTTACTGGAACTGCTGAAAGATAAGGAACCGGCGTTCTACTACAGCGACATATTGACGTCCAACGGCGCGACACTCAATGATTTTATATATGGAAGGAGCCGGTGAATCTGACCAAAAAGAACGAAAAGGCGGAAGATTTTCGAAATATCAAAAATATCGAAGACAAATACGGCCTCATTCGGTTCAGGATGGGGCTTACGCATTTAGTGGACATCGGAATATGTCACTTGGACGACGATGCGGTTGAGGAGGGAATTAAGCAAATCATGGCTAAAGGGGAAGAAGACGAAGCAAACGGTATAGTCTCCGTAATGACGCCTGAGTTCAAATGCGAAATCCTCCGTTGTGCCGCTGAATTGGCTAAGTTCAGTCCGTGGACTTTATTCGCCTACATCAAGAAACATGTGGAGATAGGGGGTGTATAAATGGACGAACGAGAAAGAAGCCGGCAAATGAAAGTCATTGATCTGTCCGGCATTTACGATTCCTGCTACTCCGGCTATGACGATTACACTGCCGAACTTACTTTGAAGCGGGACGCGGATTCGGGAACATGGCAAAACGATAGCGTAAAGTTTTACAACACCACATACGGATGGGCATACGAGGAAACTTACGGCCGGTGGGATTATGGTTACGATTCATTAGAAGAAGCCGTAACCGAGTATACCGGCGCTCTTGCGGAGAAATCCGCCGAAGGAAATTACATCGCGTCCCGCCGGTTCAACAAACAGTATGATTACAGGTTTAACCCGAAAACATCCCAAGGGCATATCCACTGTATTGTTACCGAGCGGATGTTCAAGGGCAAATGTGATCACGAGCGGACGCGGCATATTAACAATACCATTTCCTGTACTCTCAGCAAATTAGCCGTATAAAGAAAAGAGGAGGAATTGAATCATGAACTATGAAGAGATCATCACCCTGCTGCGGGAGCCGTTCAGCAGTAAGGAAATTGAGTGGAAAATCCAAGTCACCATGCAGGATAAATCCCGGGGTATGGCCGTTGCCTACCTGGATGCCCGCGCTGTGCAGAGACGGTTGGACGAAGCTCTGGGAGCGTTTAACTGGAAGAATGTCTATTCGCTGTGGCACGATAATTCTCAAATCTGCGGCATCAGTATCTTCAATGCCGAACGCAATGAATGGGTGACAAAATTTGATGGGGCTGAAAATTCCGATATTGAGCCTATCAAGGGCGGCCTGTCGGATTCATTTAAGCGCGCCGCCACGACATGGGGAATCGGCCGATACCTGTATGAGCTTGACGGGATATGGGTGGAAATCGAAGCAAAAGGAAAATCATTCGCCATTAAGGAAAACCAGTATGGCAAGTTGGAGAAGGAATACAACGCCGCTGTCAAAAGAATCTTCGGCTCTGTCGCTCGTCAACAGGGTTCTACCGCCGGTTCATCCGGAAAACAGACTCTGTTTCTGTTAGAGAACGAGAGTAAAGGTAACGGACAACCGCCTGAAAATGTTGCGTACGACTTCAAAGTGCATTCCGTCAAACCGTCCGGGAAATCCAGTCAGGTATTGGAGTTAATCGGCGGCGACGGTGGGATGATTAAAGCCTACATGAAAACCGGCGATAAATCCATCACGGCGGGGGCTTGTTTGAGCAACGTCCAGATGGAACGGAAGAAGAGCGATTACGGCGAGTATAACTTAATCAACGCCTACCAGTTGGCGGCTTAGTAAGGGAAATATGCGTTATGAAAAAACATAAGAAGTACATCGAGCGTAATGACCTCAAAGGCGCGACTCATCTGGAAGTTTCAGTCTATTACACCAAAGGAGGGGCAAATTACTTCGCTGGCGGCACAACACCGCGTGGGTACTATATCTCCGTTATTCCGGTGACTAAAGGTAATGGCACGGTCAGTTTCGTAATGTTCACCGGGCGTAAGAAGCTCCTGTTTGAAACTGCCCGTTACACCGCCGGACAATTTGACCGCGCCGTTGATATGGCCAATGATGTGGAAAACGAACTGATAGCCGCCGTTGTTGCCGAAAATAAAGCGGCGTGACCGGGGGAGCGGCAACGCTCCCTCTTTTGAAAGGACAATGTTGCTATGAAGAAGATAAACGGCTTTACAATCACAAGATTGTCTATGTCCGGCTTTAAATGCTTCGAAGATACGGCAGCCTTCGACTTCGGCGATATGACGTCAATAACGGCTTCCAACGGTAAGGGCAAATCCAGTATCGCCGATGCAATAGCATTTGCGTTCGTCGGTACTCCATTCTTTGGGGACAAGGGACTGGACAGATTACAGAACAGAAATACCCCTGAGATGACGGTAAGCCTGGACTTCGTTGATGATAACGGTGAATCGCATGAGCTGACCCGGACAAGGAAACATGACGCCACCACTATTACATATGACGGCTTTGTTATCCGTCAGACGGATCTAAATACAGCTTTCGGCGACAAGGACATATTCCTGTCAATCCTGAATCCTTTGTACTTTATAAACGTACTCGGCGACAAAGGAAAAGGTTTACTGGAGAAGCTATTACCCGTGGTCAGCCATGAGGAAGTATTGGCGGCCATGTCTTCTGATTCACAGGAGATTCTGGCAGATCAATCGTTATTGTCGCCGGAGACTTTCATTAAAGATCGCAGGAGCGAGCTCAGGGAATTCGAAGAAACGCTTATCGGTTATCGAAGCCAGAAGGAACTGCTGGACTATCAGCGTGAAGAACGTGCCGTCAGTATTAACGAACTGCGGGAAGCCGTTGATAGAATCACGGATGAGATGGCCGAGTTAGCTGAGGTGCGGGACAATAACCGTGATCCGGCAGAGGAAGAATCTTCTCTGGAGGAACTTCGTAAGCGCCGGGACGAATTACTGTCGGATATTACTCAGAACGGCAATGGCAAAGCCGTTCAAGGTATCATGGACGAAATCAAGGCGGTTGAGAAAACCATTGCCACACTGAACGCGACGCAGTATATATCGGCTTATACAGCGCAGACAGCGGAGGCCGAAACGGAGTTAAAGGTCATGCGTGACGAACACTCGCGCATAAGCAAGGCTTTGACCGAAACTGTAGTCGGATATAAATGTCCGACCTGCGCGGTTGTTATTACCGCCGAAAACATTGATACGGTAAAGGCGGACTTGCAGCGGCGGTTATCCGATCTCGTCAATGACGGTAAAACGATCAGGGAGAGTCTTGCAAAAATTAACTCTCAGGACAATACGGACAAACAGGAGTTTGATAAAGAAAAAGCCGTAATCCTTGAGAGGGAACATGGCAAGTTGACGGAACTGAACCAGCAGTTGCAGGAGATGAATGTAGCCGGCGAGTTGGACTCTGAGGAATATGGGGAACGGCTTATGGTTCTCGAAAGTCAAATCAGTGAGCAGGAGCGCCGGATGGCTGACGGTAATCTGACCCCGGAGCAAATACAATTGTTTACTGAATTGGACAGAACGAAGAAGGAGAACGAAGCCAGGATAGAAACGTTGAACGGTATCTCCGATTATGATTTCGCCCCGCTGATTGAGGAAACCGAAAGGGAGACCGCCCGGCTTAAACTGCTGATAAGCGAAGCAATTCAGTATATGGCAAAACGGGTTGAGCTTATGCTTGACGGGCTGAAAATGAGCAATACCGAAATCGTCCTGACGGAGATTATCAAGACCACAGGGGAACTCAAGGACTGTTTCCGATTCTCCTATGACGGCCGGGACTATAAATGCCTGTCTCTATCAGAGAAGGTTCGGGCCGGTCTGGACGTAAGCCTGCTTATTCAAAAACTGTCGGGGCGCGAGTATCCAATATTCGTCGATAATTGCGAAAGCGTCTGCTCCTTCGGCGATGTTCAACCGGGCGGGCAAGTAATAACGTCACGGGTGATACGGAATCAGGAATTGCAGGTCGCTTACAGGAATCGGGAACAATCGGAAATCGCGGCTTGAATTAACAAGCCGTCCCATAAACGTTCGTTATTGGAACGAATCTGACAGTGAAAAAATACCCCTCGAAATGTAATGGTTTTGGGGGGTATTTCGTTTCAAAACTCGTTCCAATATCTACTTCCCATATCTCATACGTTATTGGGACAAATGGAGGGATTCATGAAAAATTACATTTTCGGATACGCGAGGGTATCCAAGGAAATCCAAAATTTGGACAGGCAGCTTGATGTGTTAAAGAAATACGGGGTTGACCACATCTACAACGAGAAAATGACGGGTACAAAAAAAGATAGACCGGAGCTGTCCAAAATGCTTGACCGAATGACCGAGGGCGATACCGTCGTTATCGAATCCCTATCACGGTTGGGCCGCAGCACCAAAGATTTGATTGAACTGACTGAACTGTTCAACAGCAAGGGCGTTAATCTCGTTTCTCTCAAAGAATCTATCGACACCAACACCAGCACCGGGAAGCTCCTGTTTACACTGATGAGCGCCATAGCCCAATTCGAGAGGGATACCATAGCTGACCGGACAAAGGAAGGATTACGTTCGGCCAGAGCCAGAGGACGCACGGGCGGCAGACCGAAAAGCAATCCTGAGAGTATCAAAAAGGCGGTAAAGCTCTATAACACACGGCAGTATTTCATAAAGGAAATTGAAGAACTGACAGGGGTTAAGAAATCTACGCTATATAGAAATTTGCAGGAGGCGTCCGCTGCTTAATGAAGTACGACGCCGGCATTAAGAAAATAAAACCCTTGCAAGCCAAAAGCATTATCGACTCCCGGCAACCGCTTGGGCTGTTCTATTTACCAAATAACGGAGTTTATATCGGCATTGACAACTCCACGGGTGAAGCGTGGACGGAAGAGTTTCCGAACTTGGGGAAATGCAAACGTTGGCTGGGTAATACAAATCTTGAAATGGAGGATATTCGATGAGCGGCGAAAAAATAATTACGAAGAAAAGCGTTTTCAAATCCATCTTGAAAATCTTTTGGGAGGGAATCAAAAAAGGAGCAACCATCGTCCGTTACGCGATAGATATTATCGGCGCTATTGTCGTCGGCTGGCTCATCGGCGGCATTGTCGGAGGGCCGTGTTATTTGATTGTCAACGGCCGAGGTGAAGCGCTTGAACGCGGAAGAAAAGAAAACAAATCATAGAGCAACATAGTTATGCGGAACAACGCTGCTCACAGTTTTCGGATTATTGGGCGACGAGATTGAAAAGAGCCTGACTGGTATAATCGCAGATTATACCACATCGCGAAAATATTGTGATTGACAGTCTGACCTCGTATTCCAATGAAACCATTCAGCAATCAGTCAGTGTTCTTAACCCCGAAGAAAACGTAGCAGCCAAAGCGTCCGGACGGAAGTTTGTCGAAATATTGAGAGATGATGACCTTGAGCCGGATATAACGCAGGTCAGTTAAAACTTATGAACAGCTCGGCGTCCTTGCCGCTGGCAGGGATACCGTGCTGTTTTGCTTGTGGAAGGAAGTGATAAGACAAATGCCATACTCTGTTTATGCAAGGGATAATTTACATCCAGCGGAAAGTTTGAAAATAGAACGCTCTCTATATTTCAAAAAGGAGAGCGCGGATATTTCAAGTTTAACGGCTTTACCCGAGGAGCGGCTTATAACCATGCGTGAGGAAAGCGCGAAGGAAGAACAAAAGATATTTGAAAACCTCTGTAAAGCAGCGGCCGCATGGGATACGCAGGCTGGGCAAACCATATTGCTTGATAAGGCTATTGAATATCTCAGCGCGTCCCAGGTCAAGCATACCTCCAACAAATGGGAGAAAAACGAATACGGTCTGCATACTATGAGCAACATGGTTTACAAAATGACATACTCTGTTTACGAAGGTACAAAGTACGACAGGGCAACACAAAAAACCATACCCGTCTCTTGGTATGTAACATGGTTTGTCTCCACAAATAATCCTGATGATTGCCAGGGTATGACGATTGCATGTCAGTTAAGAAAACGCTTTGCTGACAAGACCGCAATGGAAAAATACTTATATGGCCGGATAAGGACGTATAAGCGCCTGTTTACGGAAATATCACCGCCGATTCCACAGACATACGAACATTGCTTTCATGTAAACGGCCAACTATTACCGGGTTACACCGTGGAGGGCGAGGAAGCGGAATCACTTTCAAAGTCTGATGCAACGTAACGATAGAAAACCCAAAAATGTGAGAACAGGGTTTAGAAAGGGTGTCGAAAACTGATATGAAGCAATCACAAATTGAAAAAGTCCGAGAGTTGACCGACAAGCTCAATGCATGGCGGCATGAATACTATAACCTGAACTCTCCTACAGTTACCGACGCCGTGTATGACCGTCACTTTGACGAATTAAAGCGTCTGGAAAGTATAACGGGTTTCATCATGAGTAATTCCCCAACGCAGACGGTCGGATATACGGTGGTAGATGGCCTTGAAAAGACTATCCACGTTATTCCGTTGCTCTCGTTGGAAAAAACCAAACGAACGAACGACCTCATGGGGTTCATCGCTTCCCATCGGGCGCTTTTGATGCACAAGCTGGACGGTTTGACTGTGAAACTGGAATACGAGGGCGGGGTACTTATCCGTGCATCAACTCGCGGCAACGGAGAAGAGGGCGAGGTCATTACGCATAATGCTTCCGCTATTGGCGGTATCCCGGTGAAGATTCCGTATCAGCAGAGGCTGGTTGTCGTTGGCGAGGCTTACATTACTAAACCGACCTTTGAGAAGTTAAGGGATGAACTACGTGACAGCGCGGGCAATCCATATAAGAACGCTCGTAATATGGCGGCTGGTTCTATCCGCTGTTATGACGCCGCCGCTTGCGCCGGGCGCGGCGTAGTGTTCTCCCCGTTTATTGTGTTAGAAGGGTTTGACGAAGATGAATCAACTTCGGCAAGTAAGTTCCTGAAGCTGATGGCTCTTGAAGGATTGGGATTCTCGGTCTGTGAGTTCTTCCTGTTACAGAGAAATCCGTCTGAGGAGATAGTCAGCAATATTATCTCAAACCTTAAATCACTTGCGGAAAAAAACGGGATTCCCATAGACGGGATCGTGGTTACTTATGACAATATTCCATTCTCCATCTTATGCGGTCGGACAGGTCATCACTATAAAGACGGCATGGCCTTCAAGTTTGAGGACGAGCTGTACGAAACAATTCTCCGGGATATCGAATGGAATCCGTCCCGTTCCGGTGAACTTTCTCCCGTCGCGTTATTCGACACGGTAGAGATTGATGGTTGTGACGTATCGAGGGCCAGCTTGCATAATCTGAGCTTCATTAAAGAAATGGAACTGATGCCGGAGTGCCGGATCCTCGTCAGCAAACGCAACATGATTATTCCCCACGTTGAGGAAAACCTTGATCGGGGACGTTTTGACGCGGATAAGCTGTTCCCTAAGTGGTGTCCCTGCTGTAGCCAACCGACGTGTATACGTGAGAACGGGAAAGATACGGGCCGGGTAATCCAGACCCTCCGTTGTGATAATCCGAGTTGCAACACGCAAAACCTCCGTAAGTTCGTTCATTTCGTAAGTAAAAAGGCTATGAACATTGAGGGACTGTCGGAAGCGACGCTGGTGAAGTTCATTGGAAGAGGTTTTCTCCAAAGCTTCACTGACATTTACCGGCTGGGTGTACACGAACAGGAGATCATCAGTATGGAAGGCTTCGGTAAAAAATCCTGGCAGCGGCTATGGGACGCCATTCAGCGAAGCCGTAACACGACATTTGAGCGATATTTGATTTCTATGGATATACCAATGGTCGGAAGAACCGCCAGCCGGGAATTGAGCCGTTACTTTAACGGCGACCTGAATGCTCTTGAAACCGCTGTGAACAATGGATTTGACTTCACCAAGCTCAATGACTTCGGTGAGGTTCTGCACCGGAACATTTATGAGTGGTTCAGGATTGAAGAAAATCACAAATTATGGAAGGAGTTACAGATAATGCTTAACGTCGAAAAGAAAGAATCGACCAAGGTAACGGAGCCATCGGGCAATCCCTTTGCCGGAAAAACAGTTGTCGTTACTGGCAAGCTGACCAGTTTTACTCGGGATTCCATCAACGAAAAGATTTTGTCGCTTGGTGCAATGGCCGGTAGCGCGGTGTCCAAGAATACCGACTTCCTGATCTGCGGCGATAAGGCCGGCAGTAAGCTCAACAAAGCCCAAGCATTGGGTATCACGGTATTGACTGAGCAGGAATTTCTCAGCATGTCTGAGTATAAGGACGACTGCCCGGTCGGAGGCGACACTACAAACGACTGTGCGGACTGCGTATATGCCATAGACTATATGTTCAAAGAAGGCGAATGCATTGAAGTATGACTCGTGACATAAATCCCATGCGGCAGGGTGGGATGACCTCTTGCCGCATAAACTTTAGAGGGGAGCGATGAAATGAGTAAAATGAACGCTCAGAAAGTTTTAACGTTACTCAATGAAATGGGAGACATCGACTATATTAGTGAGATAGGCGACTGGAAAATGTTTTACGCATGGCGGCGACTCCACGAGTACGCCACTGAGTGCTTGCATTACGAGATTGCCAATAAAAAGGGCGGCAAAAAAGAAGAGACACGACGCCGTATCGCATTGAAATTCCTGAAAGATTCCGAGATAAAACCAGCGAACGCGAAACATTGGAAGGGGAACTCCTGGATTGCGGACGGATATCAGTATTTCAGTGACGGCAGCATTGTCTTTCGCTTTGCCGAAGGTCACCATATCGAAGGCTTGCCGCAAATCATTCCCGGTGAAGATTGCGACGTACCGCCAAACACAGAGGCTATCGTTAATAAGCTTTACGAAACTACCTGCGAAGCGCCGGTAACAAAATCCGATCTTGAAATAGTAATCGCCACATGGAAAGCCGAGGGTAAAAAAGCCAAATACCCGAAGATCAAAATTGGCATAGCGTTTTATGACGCGGAGGTACTGCTTAACGCTTTGCAGATCATCGGGGTCGATGAAACCATGATTAAGCAAAAGAGATGGGATTCATCAGGACACATTGATATCGACGGCAGAACAGCCGCATTCATGCCCTTAAATCCACCCGAGGGCGACATAGTTTTCAAGATGCTGGACAACGGGGCTTTCCTGTGCGGTGATAAAAAAATTAGAGTCACCGCCTATGCGTACCCCGGAAGCCTCAGCGCTCTAGAAGCTATAGAAATGCCGGAATTTGCAGCGTCAAGATTGCTCAGGGAATCAAAAAAACAGAGGGACACGCTTGAACCTAACGCCGATGACGAAGCACGCTGGGCGCTGCTTGAAGCGGACGACACACAACAGGCGCATGAGTTGAAGTATGCCTCATGACCTGACAAACATTGCCGTCGTGAGGTTGCTGAACAATTAGGAGACGTAACGCAGAATAAATTCCATGCGGCTGAGGGTGATAACCTCCGGCCGCATTATCTTTGATTATGGAGGTAAAGCGATGAACAAGCAGATTATAACCGTCGTTGACGCTCCCCATATTAGTTTAGCGGAGAACGAGAATCCCGGGGAAGCTTTGTTGAAGTTCTTTCGGGCTTTGGGTTGGAATGGCGATGACTACCTTGATCCCAGTAAAATCCGCACAACCAAAGACGTGTATAAACGCCTGTATGACATTATGTACGAAAGATGCCTTGATTCGTTGGGCATAGGTATGTTAATGGCAAACAAGGGCCCCGGTACGGATGATTTCGTGCCGCCCGAAAAGGTCTATCTGTATGAAGGTTGGGTAACGCCGGCAAAAGTAGAGGAGGGCGATTAATTCAATGGGTTACAGGAGTGAAGTAGCGATAGTAGTTGAAAACGAGGCGTTTAAGGAGCTTCTGGAAAAGGCAAAAGCGGAGAATAAATCCGCTCTTGAGTTAATTCAAAGCGCGTCAATTTACCGGACGGGAAAATTTACAACTCTGTATTTCGAGTCGGTTCAATGGTATGAAGACTATGAGGATGTCCAGTTTATCGAAAGTTTCATACGCGAAATCCCTCATGTCTTTAGACGGATTGGAGAAGATTACGACGATATAGAGAGCCATGAGGGTGATGTCACGGATTATGATATTTACGACTGCGTTCATATCGTCAGAAGTTTGGATATTGAAGGCGCCGGGGAAAAAACAACGATAGACGAGGAAAGGGGTTGAATCAATGGATTCCGCTCACAAGACGTTTAGCGGTTATGATACCGGAGCTGACTTCTGGCGCGATAACGTTGTAAAATACGGCATTGACGAATCCATAGTCATCTGCGGCAACTACCTTGATATGAACTTACAGCGTGAACACTCGGATGATGAACGCCAATTGTGCCGGGAGATATTCGCTGCCATGTATGAAGCTACTGCGGGTAATGTCGTCCCGGCCAAGCTCGTCTATCCCTATGATTTCGAGACCGCTAATGACCGTGGGGAAACTTCGTTCTTCCACCAAAATCGCAGTTTGAACCAAGAGTGTGCCCGTAGCATTGACGAGACGATTAGCGCAAGCTGTTACAAATCCAACTATTACAACCTTGAAGTTGCCGCCATGTCTGCTATCAACGGGCATGGTTTTGAGCGTGTGAATGCTGTGCTGGCTCACCAGATACAGAAGCTTGAGTATGATGGCGCCGTTACTCGGGAGCCAATAAAACGTGGGCGAAAGGTTTCATACTCCCGGATAAAGCCTATGTGTTTATGAGTTCCCACGCCATTCTGATCAATGACTTTACCACCTATGTCCGTAAGCTGTACGCAGACATAGGCGCTGAACGTTTCGCGCTTCAGGGTAAAGAAGAACAAGACGAATCTGAGCCTGTCAACGGGTATCGGATTCTAAGGTCGATTATGGTTGACGATCAGCAGGGTTACGCAATCGGCCATAATCCTGATGCTGTCAGCCCTTTCGTGTGCTGGCAGTTCTATATCAGAGATTGTGAACGGAGCTACAACTGGGGAACCTACGGAGACGAACGGGTTGCCGTTGATAACTACAATGCGCGTGTATTTATCGCGGTTAATTAAAAGGGGGGTTTCCGAAAGGAAATATCCAAAAAAGAGGAGGCGAATGAATTGAAAATCGGACTTGTGGAAGGAATCAAAATCGGTCTAGGAATCTACATTGGAATCAAAGTGATCAAAAAGGTTAAACGTGCGTATAATCGGTATAGGCAAATGTGGGATGTCAATGACCTGTGTGCGGAAGTGGAGAAAGCATTGAATGAAGTAGAACTGGTTGAAGAAGACCCAAACGAAGAAGATCCGATCGAAGAAGACCAGGTAGAATTCGTGATGGATTAAATTCTGCAAGATCAATAGGTAAGGTAGAAGGAAGGCTGAGGACAGTTGAGTTTGTAGTTGTCCCTGTAGTTCAATGTGATTTACAGGGTGCTTAACCCTCATTACAAACGCTTCATTGGGGCTTCCGAAACGGAGGCCCCATTGCGAATAATCCTCCGCGTAAACCTTGGAAATTTGATAAAATTATTGGGGGGACGAATGTATGGACAAAACTATTTTTGAAAAGATTCGCGACCGAGAGGTTCCCGGAGAGTTTGTCTATGAAGACGACGACGTAATGGCGATTAAGGATATCCATCCGGCGGCGCCTGTACATATTTTGATTATCCCAAAACACGCGTATCCCACTCTCGAAGATGTGCCGACCGAGAGCGATTTGCCGGCGAAGCTGATTAAAGCAGCACAGCAAGTAGCGAAAGAGTTGGGGATTAGCAAAAATTATAAGTTATTTATGAACGTGGGCAGGAAGGTACAAATGGTGCATCACCTCCATTTGCATCTAATGGGTGGCTGGGACAATCCTTCGCCTTTGACAAAGACTAAGATTGTTTAGAAACCAAAACTTTTTGAGTTGAAATCGTTATTTTCTCACGTAACGTTTATCAGTGTTCTAACGCGCCCAAAAGCCTATTTACCGAATTGAAATAACTGGAATAGAAGGTTGTGATCGTATGGCAATGCGAAACGCTGAAAGAAAATCTATTAAAAAATCGCTCTTGTCTGTCGTATTGCTGATATGTTTCACTGTTCCAGCTTTCGCGACACAATTTGTAGAAATAGGACAAGACGAAACTCATGAGATTTATGTCGATATAGATTCCATCGAATCTCGCGATGACCATATGGTTGTTTGGGTAAAAATCGTACCTATTGGCGAGCAAAAAATAGAAGTAGAAACACAATATGAAACGGCAGTATCACACGCGTTGGCACTGTTCGCTCTGAATCGAATTTTCAGGCAGATGCAATTTTTATCTTACGTCGTTTATGATGAAAACGATAATGCGATGGAAAGTGATTCATTTCCCTTTGTGTCGGATGAATATCAAGAAATCCCGCCTGATACCATAATCTCACAGATTTATGATTTTGTAATGCTTTACTATCATACAGTTTTGGAATCTTCTCGGATTAGAATCGAATAGACTCTATGGTTGCATTTGATGACGCAGCCTCCATGCTGGACGAAATAGCAGACGAATTGCCTGAGGAAATTTTCAAAGACCTCAACGGAGGCATTTACCTGTTGCCGGATACGAAGAAGCACCAAAAAAGCAGGAAACACCAGCCTTTGTATATATTAGGGGAATACATCAGCCGATATGACCTCGGAAAATTAATCTATCTCTATTACGGTTCATTCATGAAAATATATCCAGATTTGCCGCCGAACGAGTTGAGGTCGATACTTGAACGTGTGCTTATCCATGAATTAACCCACCATTTTGAGTTCCTTGCAGGCGAGCGAGGGCTGGAGATAAAAGACGAGATCGAAATGAATCGATATCTTCGTTCTTAGTTAAAGAAGGAGCGAGTTTATATTAGGGATGGCATACTGGAAGGAGTAACATTATTTCATGTTAAAGAAAGGGAAAAAAGCGTTGTTGATAACATGCGTTGCCTTAGCTGAAGTTGCCATTGGCGTGATAGGTTATTTTGGCTATAATGCCTATAATGCCTACCGAATAAATCTTATAACAAACATGACATTTGAAGAAATGTTTGCGTTTACAACAAGGAACAACGAAGAAATTGTCATTGCCATAGGAGTAATTCAAAACAATGAAGTTGACTATTCATTTTACGGGAAAGACGGAATGGTTTTACCGCAATCAGAGTATGTTTATGAGATTGGCTCGATAACAAAAACCTTTACGGCAGCCCTGATTTTTCAAGCGATTCTTGAAGGAAAAATAGACCTTGACGACACAATAGATAAATACCTCGATTTACCTGACAAGGATTATTATCCCACAATAAGGCGGCTTCTCACCCACACCTCTGGTTATAAAAGCTACTACCTTAGTTTTATTAATATGGTGAGAAATCGCATTAGCGGAAGAAACGCTTATCATGGGATTACGACAGACGATTTATTGAGGCGTATAGCAAAAGTTGATTTAGACGACAGGGATTATAATTTTAGCTATTCAAACTTTGGAATTTCTGTGCTGGGCATGATTTTGTCTGACGTCTATAATGACGGGTATGCAACGCTTATGAACGATTTCATAAACGACGGGATCGGCTTGCTTAACACAAAAATTTCTGATGGTTCCGGTAACCTTGATAACTATTGGGACTGGGATGAAAACGACGCTTATCTGCCCGCCGGCGCGTTGTTGTCCACAGTTGAAGATATGCTGCAATACGCACAGTTGCAGTTACAGGCGACACCAGCGTACTTAGCCGCGACTCATGAGGTTCTTGCCGAGATAAACGCAACCACCGAAGCTACCGCAAGCAGGGGTATCCGTATGGACTCAGCAGGCGCGGCATGGATGATAGACACTGTGAACAACATTATCTGGCATAATGGCGCCACTGGTGATTATAACAGCTACCTTGGGTTTGATTTGGACAGGAATATCGCCGTGGTAGTGTTGTCTAATCTGCCGCGTGGATAT
>Ga0099364_10004155_pt1 | contig 22018 bp, 14 predicted proteins | sample TergutTh196P3_FD_73070 | JGI IMG/M metagenome (GOLD analysis project Ga0099364, IMG submission 73070) | Microcerotermes parvus P3 segment gut microbial communities from Pointe-Noire, Republic of the Congo - Th196 P3 | ecosystem: Host-associated > Arthropoda: Insects > Digestive system > Gut ...
TTGCTATTACGACCGACTTTGTTGACAAAAATGCTGCGAGAACGGCGGCAAATGCCACGTATTGGGTAGTTCCCACAGTGAACGGCAAACAGGGAGAAGCCTCAGAAAAAGTAGCAGTAGTTACACGCAAATCGAACGACGAACCGGCATACATATCCATCCCATTGCAGAATAACGTAATGCTTACCGGTCGCAGGTTAGGTATTGCCGACCTTAACGGCGACGGAAAATTCGATTTCGTTTTACTGCATGGCGAAGGAAGCTTGGACCCGGGAAGCCGTGAAGTATCACAAAATACATACAAGATAGAAGCATATCTCCATGACGGCACATTCCTTTGGCGCAACGATTTGGGCGATGGTATTGTGCCGGGCAACTGGTTCTCGCCATTTATTGTATACGATTTAGATGGCGACGGCAAAGCAGAAGTAGCCGTAAAAACAGCGCCAACAGGAATCAGACAGGCAGACGGCAGGGTATATGACGGAGAAGAATGGATTTCTATATGGGACGGAATGACCGGACAAGAAATAACAAAAGCGAACTGGCCCTCCCGAACCGCCCGATTGGGCGATTACAACCGCCAAAACCGAAACCAACTTGGAGTAGCGTATCTTGATGGTAAAACTCCATGCCTTATAGTCGCTCGCGGAACATACAAAGCAATGCTCGTTGACGCTCACCAATTTTATGACGGAAAACTCACAAAACTGTGGAGCTGGGACGGCGACGAAGAAAACCCAATAGTTCGCAGCCAGGGCGCGCATACAATGCTGATTGCAGATGTAGACGATGATGGACGAGACGAAATAATACTCGGCTCAGCAGTTCTCGATGACAACGGCGTACTACTTTGGTCGGCAGGACTGGGACATCCCGACAAAATATATGTTACCGATATAGACCCGTCGCGACCGGGACTTGAAGTATTTCTGGGAATAGAAGTAATAAACGACGACGGCTTGGGCGTATGTGTGCGCGACGCGCGTACTGGCGAACTGATATGGGGTATAAACCGACCTACTGTGCACGTGAGATTGGGTATGGTAGCAGACATTGACCCGTCGAGACCAGGATTAGAATGTTTTGCCGCCGAAGACCCAAAAGGACACAATTCTATGAGGATACAAGGCAACGACAACAGATATCTCCTTGACGCTAAAGGAAATTTGTTTGGCGAAGGAGATGACGTACCATTAGTAAACCAGAGCGAAAACGACGACTGGCTATGGTGGGATGCAGGTAAACTGCGTCAATACATCGATGAAAGCAACGAAAACAACCCCGTTATAATGAAATACAAACATGGAGTAGTTCAAAGCGGATTTAAGGGATTAGTCGTAGGAACGCTTGATTTGATGGGCGACTGGCGCGAAGAAATAATTACTGCGCTGCCCGGAGAACTGCGTATATACAGTACCACTATTCCGGCAATAGACAGACGAAATACTTTGTTGCAAGACAACACATACAGGCAAACTGTTACCTCGCGAACTATGGGAGCGCAGCCACAGCAAGTGCCGGTGCCAAGTTATTATCTGGGAGAATAAAAAAATTGACAGTTGTAGAACAATATGACTGACAAAGATAACATAACAATCAGATTTTCGCGCGATACGAGATTGGAACAGGCATTGCGATACGCTAATGTGTACCAACTCGAATCGGTAAGAAAGCTCACTGTTACAGGTACAGTTTGCGGTTGGAATATTCGCGAAATACTCGAAAAAATGGGGAAAACGCTGCAAGAATTGGATTTCAGCAGCACTATTATGGATAATAGCACATATTTGTCATGTTATAAGGATTGTCCTGCATTGCTCTCAATTTCTTTTCCGGAGTCCATCGATAGTTTCCCTGCCGGCATTTTCAAACGTTTAAACAATTTGACCAATATTGAGATACATCCCGCACATCCGAAATACGTGGTCGAAAACAGCATTGTGTTCAGCAGAGACAAAACAAAATTAGTAAGGTTTCCCGCCGGACGTAAAGGCGAATATACGGTTCCCGACACGGTAAAAAAAGTCGGAAGCGACGCATTTTCAGGCTGTAAGAGGTTAACCTCCGTAACTATTCCCAAATCGGTAACTTCGCTTGGATACAATGCTTTTGCCGACTGCACGGAATTAACGTCGGTAGATATGCACAAATCGCTGAAATATAAACAGAACAAAGTGTTTGAAAATTGTAAAAAATTACCACAATTTATTGAAACACAAAATGTTATTCTCAAACAGGAAAAAATCAAAAAAATACAGGGAACAAGCGCGCACGATTGGGTAGATAATTTGCTGAAAAACAGCAAGTATCCATATAAAATTGAAACTTACAAAACCAAATTGCAATTGAGCATCAAAATTAACGCTCGACTGAAATTAGAGATGCCAATTTCGCTGAAGCATTTCCAAACAATTGTCCCAAAACTGATGGCTACCATTCAACGATACGACGAATGTATCAACGAGAGCGATATGGAAATTTTAGTGGAAAAGGTGGCTTATGATAATAGATACTGGAAGAATGATAAAAAAAGTGTTTAGAGTTTAGAAAAGGATGAGAAGTGATATAACCATAGAACTGTCTGACGACATTAGTTTGCAAACGGCATTAAAAAAAGCCGGAGTGGACAATCTTGCATCAGTGGGAAAACTTACCGTTACCGGAACGTTTAATCATTATCATTTTTCGGATATTTTTGAAAAAAGTAACTCGGTTACGGAATTGGATTTAAGCGCCGCAATTTATAACCCGTTTTTTTTCAAAAAAAGTGATTTTAGTTCCTATTATGAATTTCATCACAAAAAAATAAAAAGGTATCACAATTTGTGGAAAAACAGATATGATATTGATAATACATTGGTTTCCATATCTTTTCCCTTGTCGGTTGAAAAATTGGATTCAGAGTTGTTCTCGTCGTTCAAAAAACTGAAATCTATTGTTGTGCCTGACAATCATGAATATTTCTCTGTCGAAAACGGTATTTTGTTCAGTAAGGACAAAACCCAAATATTGAGGTACCCCACAGGACGCAAAGGCGAATATACCATTCCAGACACGGTGGTCGAAATTGGCGAAAATGCTTTTGGTATATGTACGGGCTTAAGCTCAATTGTAATTCCCAACTCTGTGATTGAAATTGGTAAAAACGCATTCTACGAATGTAAGTCTTTAAAATCAATTACTATCCCGGAAACGGTAGTAAAAATAGGGGACTATGCTTTTTACGAATGTACCGGTTTCACATCGATTATTATTCCGGAAACAGTAGTCGAAATAGGCGAACACGCCTTTTATTGCTGTAGCGGATTAACATCAGTTACTATCCCACAATCGGTAGAAATAGTCGGAAATAGCGCTTTTGCCTACTGTAAGGGTTTAAAATCGGTCAAAATTCTTAATCCTGAAACCAAACTTGGCGACCACGCTTTTTCAAGTTGTGAAAAACTAATATCTGTTGATATGCCTAAATCGGTAGCGTATAGAAGAAACCAAGCGTTTAATTATTGTGATAAACTGCCCTTATATCTTGATTTATTGAACGAAGAAAAAAACAAGCAAATCAAACAGGGAAAAATCAAAGACATAAAGACAATTAGCGCCTACGATTGGTTGGAAAATCTGATGAAAAACAGTAAATATACGTACAAAATCAACAAGAGTTACGAAACCAAACTGCAACTGCACGTTAAGATAGACGAAAAAACGAAGTTGTCAATACCGGTTCCATACACTAAATTTCAAACAATTTTGCCAAAACTGATGGAAGCGATTAAGCGCTACGAGGAGGCGGTCAATGATTTTGATTTTGTGTTAGTTGAAAGAATGAATACGGAATACGACAAAATAGGATGGGTAAATAATAAATAAAAGCAAATATATGATACACAATATGTTTAATGTTGAAACCAATCGTCAGGAATTTAAAGAAACGCTGACGGAGAACCTCGAAAAAGAAGTTGTAGCCTTTCTTAATTCCAGCGGCGGCAGGATATATATCGGCATTAGCGACGACGGTACAGTGGTCGGCGTAGAAAATATCGACGAGATGCAACTGCAAATCAAAGACCGACTTATCAACAACGTCCGTCCGGGAATTATGGGTCTGTTTGATATTTTTGTCGAACAACATGGTGTCAAAAAGGTGTTAGTCATCAATTTGGCTGGCGGTCCGGCAACGCCGTACTACATCAAAAAATACGGACGTTCTGAAAAGGGTTGCTTTCTTCGTATCGGCAATGCCTCGCAGCCAATGACGGAAGAACATATTCAAAATTTGTCGCGACACAGTCAGCGAACCTCTCTGTTGAATATCCCGTCGCGTCATCAAGATTTGACTTTCAATCAGTTAAAAATATTTTATGAGGGAAAGGGCAAACTTCTTAACATCAATTTTGCCAAAACGCTGGATTTTTTGACGCCCGACGGAAAATATAACCAACTTGCTTTTTTGTTTGCCGACAACAATAGCATTTCTGTTCGCATAGCCAAATGGTGGGGAACAGACAAGATAGACCTGCGCGAAAACGAAGAATATGGCGAATGTTCGCTTATCAAGGCAATGCAAAAAGTAGTGGACAAGTTTGATATTGAAAATGTTACGTTTGCACGTAAAGTTGGGATAGGTACCCGCAAAGAAAAGAAACTTGTTGACAGCAAGGCTTTACGGGAGGCTATTGTAAATTCATTTGCACACAACGATTACACTGCCAGCGATATGCCTGTTTTTGAAATTTTTGCCGACCGTTTTGAATTTACTACCTATGGCGGTCTGGTCGAAGGATTGACACAAGAGGAGTTTTTCTCCGGTATTTCACGTCCACGAAACCCCGAAATCATGAGAATATTCAAAGACCTTGAATATGTTGAGCGGCTCGGTTCGGGAATTCCTTATATTGTGAACAAATACGGCAAAAGTATTTTTAAGTTGATGCCGTCTATCATTCGGTTTGCATATATGTATGGAGAGGTGGAAGTAATAGAAGAAATCACCAAAAAACAACCAAAAAACAACCAAAAAACAACCAAAAAATCACCAAAAAACAACCAAGAAATCACCAAAAACATAGAAACCACCAAAAAACCACCAAAAAATCACCAAGAAATCACCAAAAAATCACCAAAAAACCACCAAGAAACCACCAAAAAACTAGAAACCACCAAAAAACCACCAAAAAACCACCAAGAAACCACCAAAAACATAGAAATCACCAAAAAACCACCAAAAAACCACCAAAAAACCACCAAAAAACCACCAAAACTTTTGGTGGAAATTAAAAACAATCCCTCTGTTAGCAGAGCCGATTTGGCGAAATTATCAGGCTTAACGGTCAATAAGGTAAGGGTAATTTTGGAAAATCTCAAAAAAGAAGGCGTTATTCGTCGTGTTGGCGCGAAAAAAGGCGGCTATTGGGAAATTGTGACAAATTTGAATGTAACTTAAAATAAAAGCATTATGGGAGTAAATATTAATACATCCGAACTTTACCGTATACTTGAAATCACGCCTTTAGAGCAGAACATCATGCTTGTGGGGCGTCACGGGATTGGCAAGTCGCGCATTATCACCGACTATTTTACCGAGCGCGGACGTAAGGTAGTATCGCTGTTTTTGGGTCAAATGAGCGACCCGGGCGACATCATCGGCCTGCCGTCGTTGAGCAGCGACAACAACCGGACGGAATTTCGTTTGCCGTTCTGGTTCCCCGACGACAATAGCGCTGTAGCGCTGTTTTTAGACGAACTCAATCGTGCGCGTCCGGAAATATTGCAAACGGTGATGGACCTGGTGCTCAACAAAACCCTTGCAGGAAAACAACTTCCGGCGGGCAGCCAAATCATTTCGGCGATAAACGAGGGCGAAGAATATCAACTTACCGACCTCGACCCGGCGTTAGTGTCGCGTTTCAATGTATATCATTTCGCGCCCACAACAGAAGAATGGCTACTTTGGGCGAGCAGCAAAAAATTAGACAGCCGCGTCGTTGATTTTATCAGCGCCAACCCCGATTTGTTGGACGAGCCAGTGAACCCCGACGGCGGATTAGCGAAAACCGCCGACCGACGCGCCTGGGAACGTGTTGCAATACTTATAGCGCCGCTCAAAGAAATCAATAAAGCAACAGAAAAAGCAATAGCCGGAATAATCGGCATCACGGCAGCATTGAAGTTTTGCGCCTACGTGAAAAAATTATCGCAATTAAGCGCGATGGATATTTTGACGAACTTCAAGAAAAATACGGCAAAGTTGAAGAAAGCGCAAGCGCACGAAACAACCGTGTTGAACGAGGCGATGTTTCGCATCATCGAAACGGAAGAAGAGGAGCAAAAAATAAAAAAGTATATCGAAAATTTAGAACTGTATGTTCGCTGGCTTGTCGACGAAAAGCGCCATGAAGTGCTTGCACACTGGACAACGATGTACGAATCGGCGACATATCCGAAAAGCCGTTTCAAGATTTTAAATCATTCGCAATACATATTCAACAATGTAGTGTCGTTTATCAAAGATATTGAAATATGACAGACATTATCAAAAAAATTTCTAACCGCTGGTTTTTGACCGAGCCGTTGTTGTTTATGACGTTCATGTCGCACGAGGTGAAGCCCAACGCGAAGCTGCGTTATCCGGTGCGAAGCGGTCAGGGGCGTATTGAGTACAATTTCGGAGGAGAAAACGGACATGAAAAACTTTCGGAAGCGGCATTGGAAGAAAATCTCCGCGCAGAAGTGATACGCATACTTTTGAGGCATCCCTACCGCCGACACGAAAAAAAGGATATAGCCTACATGGCAAGCAATATCACGCTGAACGAAAATTATACATTTAATTATATAAAATACACTGCCCGGGAAATATGGGGAAACGATAGTTCTTACGGGAACAGAAATTTTGAGTTCTACTACCGCGAGTTGCTGAATGAGGCGGAGAATGCAGGAAATGAGGACGACAAAGAAGAAAAGAGCGACAATAAGAAAGAAAAAGACAAGAAAGACAAGGACAACGAGAGAAACAAAGACAGGGACGATGAGCAAAACGAAGGCAGCGACAGCAATGATGATGAAGACAATGAAGGTGATGATTACAGCGGCGATGATAACGACGGCGACAAAGGGGATGACGATGAAAAAGACGACGACGAAGGAGATAGCGAGAGTGATGAAGATGAAGAAGGCGATGCTGACAACAACGGCAATCAGGGCGATGGCGATGATTCTGACAACGACGGCAGTCGGGCTAATCAAGGTAAAATCGGCGATACTGCCCCCGCTGTTGAAGGTTCTGCATTGTGGGAAGAAGACGATTTTATGGACGAAAAGATTAGAGAAATTGTTGAATGGGCGCATCATAACATGCAGTGGGGCACGCTTCCGGGAGATTTGATACAACAATTGATAGCATCACTGGCGCCAAAGATTGATTACCGCAAGATAATCAACAGTTTCAGAGCGAGCGTTCTAAAAAGCGACAAGATACTGACGCGATTTCGTCCAAGTCGTCGTTTTGGTTTTCTGTACATGGGAAAAAAGAACGAATTTGTAACTAATCTGCTGATTGCTATTGACGTAAGCGCATCAATTACTAACAATGAGATACGGATTTTTTATTCCGTCATCAATCGTTTTTTCAAATACGGAATACGCTCTATCGATGTGTTTCAGTTTGATACGGAGGTTAAATTGCCGCTGACAACGTTGAAAAAGGCGAAAAAAGAAATAACAGTACACGGTCGCGGCGGCACCAATTTTCAGCCGGTCATTAACTTTTTCGAAGAAGCGCGAAAAAATCTGTACGACGGACTAATCATTTTTACCGACGGCTATGCCCCCGTACCTGAAATGAAACCGCGTACCATCCGCAAAACGCTTTGGATATGCAGTAATCGGGAAAATTATGACGAACATGAAAAATGGATGAAAACATGTGGGCGGTGTTGCTGGGTGGAGTAACAAAACATTTCACAGTTTTTTCACATTCTCAAAAAAATGTTTTATAAATACAGCGATTCCTCTATGAGTTAAACGTCTTTGTGCTCATCATCGTTTGACCGTTTGTCACTTCGCGCCAAATTGGCAGATACACTTTACTGTCTCTAATAACACATCCTGTATGTCCGCCAAATCGCATTGTTTCAGTGCATTTTGTGCAGGCTATACAGGATTTGTTGCGCAACATCGCGCCTTCGTTAACTATGTCGTTTGCAAAATCGGGATACGCGAACGCCTGTCTTCCAAAGCCGGCGATATCCATCCATCCGCGCTCTATGCAACCGGCGGCTATATTTGCGCCATATTCGCGAAACCAGCTGAACCCCGTTCCTACTATTATCATCTCCGGAGCCGCTTCTTTCATTTCTCTGATAATGTTCAACATACGTGCAGCCGATTCAACGGGGTGTTCGGGCGCAGTGTATGGTCCAACATCCGCCGGACGACCTATATGCGGATTATAGTACGGATTTCCGGTACTTATATTGACCATGCGAATACCTTTTTCCCAAAGTATTTGCATTAATTTTCGCGGCTCGTCGAGCGCCGGATTGCAGTCTTTGTCGGTACCCCAGCCGTAGGGATGTGCAATGGCGTCGTATGCGTTTATCCTGAGAGTGATGTCAATATCGACGTTGTTTTTCACTTTGTCGATGATGTTCAACAGGAAACGCATCCTGTTTTCAAAGCTGCCTCCATAGCGTCCGCTGCGCGTGTGCGCCGAAAACAGTTCGGAAATCAGATAACGATGACAGCCCTTGATATCCACAGCGTCGAAACCTGCTTCGCGCGCTAATTGCGATGTTTCTACATACAAATCTTCCAGACGCTCTAACTCTTCGTCAGTAATGAGATGTCTTTTCGGATTTGTTCTTGGGTCCAAATACGGATTTTCTTCAACTGCTATAATTGCTTTGGCATCAGAATTAGCCTTGCTGTATCGACCGGCGTGAGTGAGTTGAAGAACGGTGTAGGGTCTGAAATTGTTGCCCAATGCTGCTTTCGAGGCTGCAAGCATATCATCTACCATCTTCTTTATTTCGGGCGCAGTTTCTCTACAAAGGTACAAGTGACGTGAATTTGCGCGCGATTCATTATTTATCGCGCATGCTTCTGCCCAGAGCAAGCCGCAGCCACCTTCGCCCAAGCGCCTATAGCGCCTGAAAGTAAGCTCGTCAGGAGCGCCCGCTGAAGTCCCGTCGCAGCCCTCCATAGGATGAATTGCCAAACGATTGGGTATCAACTTATCATGGAGCGATAAGGAAGTCTTCAAAATATCCAACTGCTCCGAAACAGGCAGGTCTACGCCCGCTTGAACAATATCTTCCTTCAATTCGTCTAAATGACGATACGAAAATTTTCTATGTTCCATATTGATATATTATTTTTAAACCGTGCAAAGATAATAAAAAAAAAATAAAAAAATAATAAAAAAAATAATAATTTGGCACGAAATATGTTATATATAATATAAAGTATATAGAATAAAAAAGAAAACATGAAGAAGACTTTTTTAACAATTGTAGTAATGGCTTGTTTTATAAGCCAAATGGACGCTCAGGTCAGGTTCGGCATCAAGGGAGGATTGAATTTCGATAATCCTAAGGTAGATAAATTGTCGTCAGTCGAAGGCTCCTCCGGATGGCACGTCGGGGCTATGTTGCAGATAATGGTTCCGGTTATTGGGCTTGGCGTTCAACCAGAAGCGCTTTACACAGTAAAAAATGTGGAAGTAGTTGGCAAAAAGAGCGGTATAGGCTATTTCGAAGTCCCCGTTAATCTGCGGTATGACATTAATCTTTTGCTTTTGCGTCCATACATTACCGTTGGTCCGTATTTCGGTTTCGTGGTTAACACAAGCGGCGAAATTAAAAAAGATTATATCCAAGAAAATGATTGGGGTATAGGAGTAGGCGGTGGTTTGGAAATATGGAAATTGTATACCGGACTGCGTTATTCGATGGGAATGAAGAATATAGGTAAAGACGGTTTTGAAATGAAGAACAGAACATTTTCAGTATCAATAGGTTATTTGTTTTGAAGATGAAGAACCTGTTGTTGGTTTGCGTGTTGGCATTACTTTTGACGTCATGTGGCTCGAAAAAAAGAAATCAGGGTTCTCAGTTCAACAGACCGGTATTGTATAATCCTACGTCGGCGTCAATAAATCCGAAAATTGGAATATTTCACGTTTCGGACAAGGAATCGCAATTGTTTGTGATGATTGATACTAACGATTTGCTTGTTAGCGAGGCAAATCCGGAGAGGATACCGAAAGCGGACATAAGAATACGTTACGAACTTTTCGACTGTACCGATATCCCAAATAACAGATTGGTTAGCGACAGCTTAACCTTTATAAACTCTGTGGAAATCAGAAGACAACAAAGGATAATTGTCTTTCCAATCACAATTCCGGCAGAACAGGGACGGCGATACCTTTTGTCCGTACAGACTACCGATTTGCTACGACGCAACACTATCAGGCAATTTATAACGGTGAACAAAGCAAACATATATTCGGGGCAAAATTTTAGGCTAATAGCATTAAATGGCAGTCCCCTGCTTGAAAATACAATATCCGATTTAGATATTTTTCGCATTGAATACCGTCGAAGACCGGTCGATAAACTGTTCATTAAATACATGAACGCACCCCAGCCCATAGCAACGGCGCCCACTGCTCTTGCTCCGGCAGTTGAACTGGAATTCAAGCCCGACAGTATTTGGGAACACGCATATAATCCTAACACTAATTTCGTGTTAGGCTACGAGGGTATGTATCTGATACAAACCGATACTACCCACCAAGAAGGACTATTGCTTATGAACTTTGGCGATTCTTTTCCTTCCGAAGACCGCGCAGTTCAATTAGTTCAACCCATCCAGTATCTTCTCAACGACACCGAATTTCAAAGGTTAAGTATGGAAGGGAACGAAGTTCCTAAAAAGATGATGGACAATTTTTGGCTTACCGCTACCGGCAGCACCGACCGCGCAAGGATGCTGATACGGGTGTTCTACACAAGAATGTCGTACGCAAACAGATACTTCACCGATTTTAAGGAAGGATGGAAAACCGACAGGGGCATGGTATACCTGATTTACGGGCTACCAAACAATATCAACAAAGGCTCTGATTCGGAAATATGGGAATATACGCGCCGACAGCATGCCAATCCGCTGACGTTCACATTTGAAAGGCAACCGTCGGCTTATACCGAAGAATATTTAGTTTTGCGGCGTGGCGACGCGCAACCAACATTTTGGAGGCAGGCAGTAGATAGCTGGCGAAGAGGAAGGGTGTTCAATATCAACGATTTGGATTAATAAAAGTCAGGAGAAAAAAGAAAAAGTATGGACCACAAAAATAAAGATGAACGTATAGCAGAATTGGAAGCAGAAATAATCCGGCTAAAAACAGCGCTAAAGGAAGAAACTGACCGTAAACTTATAGACGTAAAAAATCGTTTGCAAACGGTTGCCGATAATTTACCCACCGGACAACTTTATCAATACATGTATAACACGCGGACCGGCAAAATGTGTATGCCCTATTTTGGTTCAAATAAATGGGAAGACAAACTTGGTATTTCTATGGAAGAGGCTATAAAAAACATCGATAAAGTCCTATCTATGTTCCATCCCGACGATTTACCAACTTTCTTAAAAAACGTTGAGTACAGCGCAAAAAATTTGACAATGTTTGAAATGGAAATACGCTTTGGTCCTAACAATGTACACTTGCATCTTATTTCGCAACCGCGAAAGGACGGCGAATGTATTATTTGGGACGGCATAATGACCGACATTACCGATAAAAAATTAATGGAAAAGGAATTAGCGCGTTCCAACCATGAACTGCAGGCAGCAATCGAAAGCGACCGACTTAAATCAACGTTTTTAGCAAATATATCACATGAAATTTTAACCCCCCTTAATGGTATAGTTGGAATTATACAGTTTTTAGACGTAGACCATATAACCCCCGAAGATAGACGCGAATATATAGACGTCATTAACTACAGTAGTTCGCACTTGATAGAGCTGCTTAAAGACATCATAGACACGTCAAAATTAGAAGCCCGACAGATGAACATCAATCCGACAGCCCAAAATCTGAACGAAATAATGTACGATTTGCGCGACTTTTTCCAAACCTACATTCAAACAAAACTATCCGATGACCAAAAAAAGAAAGACATTGCCCTGATACTCGACGACAGCCGGTTTATTGATAATTCTAATTCCTTAATCTACATCGATGCGCTCCGCCTGCGACAAGTCTTAAAAAATTTGATAGAAAATTCAATCAAATTCACAGAAAAGGGGCATATAACTTTTGGTTATCGGCTCTCCTCACCCAACTTAATAGAATTTTTCGTACAAGACACCGGCATCGGCATAGACCCGCAGCAGCACGATAAGATTTTCACAAGTTTTCATCAGGTGCAACAAGGCAACAACCGACAATATTATGGAACCGGTTTAGGATTAAACATTTCACAAAAACTCATAAAACTAATGGACGGCGAAATGTGGCTTAAATCATCAATAGGCGAAGGAACCACTTTTTTCTTTGCAATTCCCCGTATTCCGGTAGAAAATTAGACACGGCATCATACTTCATACACGTGGGGCGCATCATAGACGAATTGTTTACCGCCGGCTACAAAAATCTGCGTCCTGTCTGAAAATTATAGATGTGAGAAGCGGGAATATTAAGAAGATATTTGTCCCGTGTGTCCAAATCCACCTTCTCCGCGTGCTATCTATCTACGGATTTCTAACAATTTCGTTATTTGCCTCTATTTCCATTATAGGAATAGGCATGATACTTATATTGTTATTTCGGTCAATAATTCTTGCAAAATCTCCAAGCATATTATGGTCGTTGCCTACTCGTACTATCGGCATATTGTTTCTCAACAGGTCGAATGAGCGGTGTCCCTCGCCGAATAGTTCTTTACGCCGTTCTTCAATTACCATGTCAGCGGTTATTACTGTTGCGTTTGTGACGTTTTTAGCGGGGTTTGCTCTGTTTACAATTGCGTTCAGATACAGCGCAGCCTTATCGTTTTCATTAGCGAGTTTTGCGGCTGCTTCGGCAGCGTTCAAATAGGCTTCAGAAAGACGAAAAATTGTTACGTTGGGGTCTAAATTTGTGGTACCGTTGGCATATTTAAGTATAAAAGCATCGAACGTCAAATTGGGAAAATTAACGCCTTTTGTCAACACTGTCATACGCACATCATCGGGGTCGGCGTTCAGTATTTCGTAGAACGACTGCGTAAGCCCTATTTCGTGATAGGCGTTTGAATTGTTTGCGCCCATCCAGTTGGCAATGCCGTCGTTACCCGGATTGCTTGAGGTGGAGTTTACTATTTCGAAAAGGCTTTCGGTTGAAAACTTTGTTCGCCATTGCGTCAGATAGTTGGCGTTTGTGTAGAGCGCATAACCGGCGGCTTGTGCGCCCGATATACATTCTTCTGCTTCGCGCAAAGCATTAGCGTTGTCGTCCATATAGAGGTATACCCGAGATAGTAGCAGTTTTGCCGCCCACCTGTTGAAACGTCCCCGCGAAGCCGTTCTGTTATCTGTAAGCAAAGGAATGGCTGCTTTCAGGTCGGGAATAATCAGTTCATTGTAACATTGGGCAACGGTGCTTCTTCTTATCTTGACGTCGGCTTCTATTGGACTTCTGATTATACAGGCGCCTAATGATGCTCCGTTGTCTTTTGTGTATGGAAATCCGAATATTCTGCAAATATCGAAATGCGCCAGCGCTCGCGCCATTAACGCCTCGCCTTTAATATAGTCGCGCTCTGCTTCTTGCGTGGCGGATACATGAATATTGTCTATCACGGCAAGAATGTTGTTTGCGAGCCTTATCACCGTGTACGGCTGGCTCCAAAGATTTGCCGGAACATTTCCTTCGTTATGCTCATAGCGATACCATATTCCGCTACGTGTGCTGCTATTACCGTGATGTCGCATATCGTCGCCTCTGACGTCGCCAAACCACATCATTCTGCCTCCGTAATAACTGCTGCGCTGCATCTGATAATATACGCCGTATATGGCAGAGCGCGCATCGTCAATATTGGCGATAGACTTTCCCGTTTCTATTCTGTTGCTGGGATATACGTCTAACCATTCGTTGCCGCAGGATGATAAAAATATCGAAAATGCAGCGAAAATTAATATATTTCTTATATTTTTAATCGATTTCATATTGAAAATTTAAATTTATTGTTTTTTTGTTAAAAATTAATGTTTATACCTATTGAATATGATTTTAGAGGCGGGGTATTGTACCACATCCATCCGTTTGCGGGCACTTCCGGGTCGTAATCATCGTGTGCGGCTAATGTCCACAGGTTTTGTCCGGTGAAATATATGCGTATCAGGTCTACATTTATTGCATTAGCCCATTGGCGCGGCAAACTGACGCCCGCCGTAAAATTCTTCAGCCTGACATGGTCGGTAGAGTGTACGCGACGCGTATTGTGGTTTGCAATCATCCTGTAAGAGTTCATGGGCGAAGTGGCACGGGTGCCGCTTGCGCTTATCGTTCCGGGTATCCATGCTTCATAGTTGGCGTTGTCGCCGGGCTGTTTCCAACTGTCTCTGTAGTACGTTGGTATTTGGTTTACTAAAGCATCGCTGGCGCCGCTGGTCTGCGTTTTGTCGGCTGCTCTGTCGTAAGAATATCCGCCAAGGGTAGAGGAAAAAGTAAAACCCAAATCTATGAAACGCCATCTGAAATTGTTGGTCAATCCCATCACTGCCTTTGGGAACGGCGACTTGTAGGGTATACGGGTAGCGTTCGACTGGTTGTCGGTCAACTCGCGATTGATAGTCCCGTCTTCAAGTTCGTCGTTCATAAAAAACATCGGACGTCCATTTTCGGGGTTTATGTGCGAATACTCAATCATATAAAACATATAGTACGGAAGTCCCTTTCTTAAAAGATAAGAAGAACTCAACGGGTGAGGCATATCGCTATCGGTTCCGTCAAGTTCCAATATCACGTTCCGGTTGTGCGAAATATTGAACTGTGTGTTCCATGAAAAATCTTCAGTTCTAATGTTGTTCGTGTTTACGGTAATTTCTATACCTCTGTTTCTCATGCTGCCTATATTTGTTGTGAATGACGAGAAACCTGTTGTCATCGAAATAGGAAGGTCCATCAGCAGGTCCTTTGTTATTCTGTTGTAAAACTCAAAAGAGATGTCAAACCGGTTGAATACCGTCAGGTCTATACCCAGGTTTAAAGAATGATTACTTTCCCACAACATTTTATTATTTGCAATATTTGTTTCCATCAGCGCCACTTCGCCATCGTATGTATTTGTTAGCGACGTCAGGCTCATGTACGCATATCTTCCGGAAGGGCGCGTACCGTTGACGCCGTAGGAAGCGCGCAATTTACCGTTTGATAAAAATCCGGCGGCAGACATGAAATCTTCCGAACTAAATCTCCATCCGGCTGAAACTGACCAGAAATTGCCCCATCGACTATTTTCGTGCAAACGCGAAGTGCCGTCGCGACGAAAACTGCCGCCCAAATAATATCTATGTTTCCAATTATAATTTACCCTCGAAATATATGACGTCATTCTGTCTTGCTGATAATGCCCTCTTATTCTGTTGGGCAATGCCCCCAGTCCTATTTCAGTCTGTTCAAAGTTTAGAAAATTGTATTGTCTGGCGTCGAGAAAATTATCGTAAAAGTCCATTATTTCAAATGCAATAAGAGCGTCTACATTGTGGTTTTCGCCTAATGTATTTACATAATTTGCGTTGGTCGACCACACCATTTGCCGGTATTCCTGATATGATTTTTCGGCAATACCGTTATTTGCCGGCTCGTCGTGATATATTGGGTGGTCCCACTGGTCGCCTCTGGAATTTGTAAAATCATAACTAAACGTTGTTTTGAACGAAAGCGTTGGCAACGCCCTGACTTCCGCAAAAACGGTATTGAACGTCCGTGTAACGCGCTGTTCGTTTTTGCCAAGGTCATAATAGGCGGCTATGCTGCGCACAGACGGGTCGATAAAGATGGTATTGTATGTTCCGTCTTCGTTGTAAACAGGGTCTGACGGAACTCCCTTTACAAAAGCGACGTAGGTAGGCGTATAATACCAGTTGTATTCGTATCCCAAAGATTGTGTCATATCCGAAAACATCATATTAGCGCCTAATCGTAGCCAATTGTTGGCGTCGTAGGCAACGTTCATCCTGCCTGTAAGCCGGTTGAGTTCCATATCTTTTTGCAATCCTTTCGAGTTGCTGCGACTGAACGAGGTGTAGTATGTCATCCTTTCGGAGCCTCCCGACAAAGATATTTCCTGATTATTATGCGAGCCTTTCCGGAACGCCTCTTTCCGCCAGTCAGTCCATCCCGACCAAGGCTCTACCGACCATCGCGGATTAGCAAGGTTTGCGTCCTTTTGCATCTCTTCATTTGCAAATGCTATAGCGTCTTGCTCTGATAAGGGGGTATCGCGAAAATACATGCCGTGACGCACATAGGCGTCGTAGATGAACTGTCGCCTTTCTTCGCCGCCCATCATGGGTCGGAAATTGTAAGCAAAATCGGAGCCTCCAATATCGGAAGAAAAACTGACGCGCGTTCTGCTTTTATCTCCTTGTTTTGTGGTGATGAGAATAACTCCGTTTGCGGCTCTCGAGCCCCAGAGCGAAGCGGCGGCAGCGTCTTTAATGACGGTGATGTTGCTTATATCGTTCGGGTTGAGCGTTGCCATAATATCTGTTCCGCCTCCGTTAGTGCCGGTCCTGCCCGTTTGATTAATATCGCCCGACATAACGGGAACGCCGTCTATAACAAACAGCGGCGAATTGGAGGCGTTGAACGAGCCGTAGCCTCTAATTCTTAACGTAGAATAGGCGCCCGGCTGGCTGGAGGTGGTCGCTACAGATACTCCGGGAGCATTAGCCTGTATCATAGAAGCAACTGATTGATTGGGAATACCTTGCAAATTGTCGGTTTTTATAACAGAAGCAGAACCGTTATAATGCGACGCGCGAAAACTACCGAAACCAGTAATGATTAATTCGTCGATTTGTTGAGAACTTTCATCAAGAACAACGTCAATCACGCGAAGGGAGCCAACCGTAACCTCGTACGTCTGGTAACCAATAAAACTAAATTGCAATACCGAAGCATCGTTTGGCACAGAAATACTGAATTTGCCATTCTCGTCCGAAGATACACCCCTTGTGGTACCCCGAACAACTACTGTCACGCCGGGCATCGATATTCCGTTCGCGTCAGAAACAGTACCGGAAACCTGAAAATCTTGCGACAGCACGGAAAATACGCTAAAAAACATGAACCAACCCAAAAGAATACTTTTTTTAGAACAAAGCGCTTTTTCCTTTAAAATCATCACTATACTGAAAAATACTTTATTAATTTTCATTTTATTAATTTTTATTGTTAATTATTAATTGTTAATTGTTAATTGTTTAATTCATTTTCCCACACTTTAACGCCTCCTACGAATGTTGCGTCTACTATGACATCTTTTATTTCTTCGGGTGGTACATTTCGCGGGTCTTTTTGCAACACAACGAAATCGGCTAATTTTCCGGGTGTTATTGAGCCTTTTTCGTTCTCTTCGAAAGTGGTGAAGGCTCCGTTGAGTGTCCACACTTTTATTGCTTCTTCCACCGTTACGCGCTGACTGCCTCCATACAGTTTACCGTTTTCGCCCTTGCGGTTTACCATATCATGAATACATAATAGCGGACAGGCAGTTGCAACGGGCGCATCGGAATGACCGGCTACGTAAATGCCCATATCGATTGCCGTACGGTAGGCGTGAACCATCTCAAGTCTATTTTCGCCATAGACCTCTAACTTGTCGCCGTGTTCATACATATAGGAGTGGAACACCAATATTACGCCGGCTTTTTTTGCTCTCTCAAGCAACGGCATGGTCATTATGCTCGCGTGTTCTATGCGATGACGCGCATCGGGACGAGGATTGTTTGCCTGTGCGAGTTCGATGGCGGTGAGCGTCATGTCTATTTCTCTGTCGCCATTAGAGTGTGTTGCTATCTGAAATCCGCCGTCGTGCAACTCCTGAAAAAGCCTGTTCAGGTCTTCTTGCGAGCGCGATGGCGGAATACCGTAATAATCAGGACGATGTCCGTATGGCTCGGAAACCCAGCATGTGTTGCCGCTCATAGAATTGCCGTGAAACACTTTGATACACGAAATGCGCAGATGCTCGTCGCCAAAACCGCTTTTAATACCCAGATTTTGAAGCGCGGTCTGATTGGTCTGGTTGCTTGCCGAATACATGAACGCCATGCGAACGGGCGAGCCGGCATTGCGTGCGGCATCATATATTCGGAACGTAGAGGCGCTCCCGCCGGCAATACCTACGCTGGTGATGCCTCGCCGGGCATAGTTGCGGAAACAATTAATGTAGCCCTGCAACTGGTCTTCAAACGAAGCGCGCGTTTCGTCAGTATTGCTAAAACTTCTCACCAACTGACTTGCTCCTGCTCGAAGAACGCCATTGGGCGTCCCGTCGGGGTCGCGGTCAAAAGAGTTGCCGGTAGGGTCTTTGACGTCTTTATCGATACCCGAAGCCTCTAAAATATACGAGTTGACAACGCTGACGTGTCCCGACGAGTGCGTTATTCTGACAGGATGCACGGTCGAAACCTTATCTAAATCCCAGCGCGTTGGATGGCGTCCCAACTTTGTGTCCTGGTATCTCACGCCTCGTACCAACTGACCGGGAGGCGTGCGGTCTGCCTTCTTTTTCAGAGCAGCAACAAGGTCGTCCATATCTTTGACCTTATCGGGACCCAGCCACGGCGTGTAGTAGGGCGAATTTTCATCGTAGGCTGCCGAAGGATGAACGTGAGTATCATTAAATCCCGGCGTAACAGTCATACCTTTCAGGTCTACAATTTTTGTTGAGGAGGTTGCTAAACGGCGGATTTCAGCGTTAGTCCCCACAGCAGTAAAACGACCATTGACCACGGCAAAGGCTTCGGCATACGGATAAGCGGGGTCTACGGTGATAACCGTTGCATTGACATAGATGGCGTCGGCTGTGAACATGCCGGCAGACTGCCGATTGGAACAGGCGGCAAAAAAATGCAGCGAAATAAATACAATTAATACAATCTTCATGTTTTTCATTTTTTTTTTATTTTATTTGGTTTTTAAATTATTTTATTGATATTGAAGCGATTGTGTCTAATAATTTTCTAATATCGTCGGGAAACACTTGTCCGATAGTACCTATTCTGAATGTTTCCCTTTGTGATATTTTTCCCGGATAAATCACAAATCCCGCTTTTTTCAATCTGTAATAAAAATCCTTGAAAGAAAAATCTTTTGACGGATATTCAAACGATGTTATTATAGGCGACTGCCATTCTTGGGGTATTAAGGCTTTGTATCCGAGCGCTTTCATACCCTGGGTTAATATCCGCTGGTTGTAGCGATATCGTTCATATCTGGCTATAACTCCTCCTTCGTTTTCAAGTTCGTCTAATGCTTGCTTGAAGGCTCTGACAGTGTGAGTTGGCGAGGTGTATCTCCATTTACCCGACTGTTTTTCCATGGTTTCCCACTGGTCGTACATATCTAACGACAAACTTTTGGAATTTCCCTTACACAACTCCATTCGCTCGCGTCGGGCGATGATAAAACCAAATCCGGGAACGCCTTCGATACACTTGTTGGCGCTGCTGGTAACGAAATCGATACCGAGTTTGCCTGTGTCGAACGGTATTCCTCCAAAACTGCTCATTGCATCGACTATGAGCGTCTTGTCGTATTTTTTCGCTACAGCGCAAAGGTCATCAAGCGGATTTAATATGCCGGAGGTTGTTTCGCAGTGCACAAAAGCCAGATGCGTAATATCCGCGTTGTTTCGCAGAAATTGTTCAACTTTTTCAACCGACGGCGCTTCAGTTTGCTCGAAAGCAAGAACCGCATGGTCTATTCCGGCATAACGCGCAATTTCTACCATGCGGTCGCCGTATACGCCATTTGTAACCACAAGAAGTTTATCGGTCTTGTGAACCGAACTTATGATAGCGGCTTCAACGGAGTATGTACCGCTGCCCTGCATCAATACAGACGTATAGGCGTCCGTATCCTGCGTAGACAAAGCAACTAATCGCGCCCTGATGTTTTGAACGATTTCTACATTGTAATCGTCATCCCACGTACACCAGTCTGCAAGCATCTTTTCCTTGACCGTTTGAGAAGTCGTTAACGGTCCGGGTGTTAATAAAATGTATGGTCTCATTTTAATTTTTTATTAATTTTAGTATTAATTTGTTCTATAATTTCGGGAAGTTCTGCCATAGTATCTATAACATAATCTGCCCCCGCTTTCGTCATTTTTTGCCTGACGATTGCTTTTTTCGAGTTCAACTCTTCCGTCGGAATGTTTTTCATTTCGTTTTCCGATAGTCCCAATTCACTGCTGCCCGTGATAACTCCTATTGTCCATGCCTTTGCATTGAGCCCTTCCCGAATGTCTTCGATGGTATCGCCTACCTTGACTACGCAATCCGTATTTTGGACGTTCAGGTGTATCATGTTTTTGAAAATCATGAACGGCGCCGGACGTCCACACGGCAACCCGTCGGGAGTTACGCAATTGTCAGGAAAATATCCTCTTTCACGTGCCGAAGGCTCTACGACATCCATCATGGCTCGCGTGTAGCCGGTTGTAGAACCAATTTTTATCCCGTCCCATTTTAGAATATTGACCGTATCTATCACGTAAGGAATAGGGTTTGTGTAGTCTGTCAAGGTTTCAAAAAGATGTTTTTCAAAAGACACATTCAATCCGGTCACATCTTTCTCGTTCCAATCTCTGTTATAAACATTGATAAACTCGTTATTAATCCGCTCCATTCGCAACAACTGGCGGATATGCTCAATTTTCGCCATTCCCATCGGGATGCGTATTTCCTCCGTTGTAACGCAGACGCGGATTTCTTCAAATGCTTTTTGAAAAGCATCTACCGGCGCGAAACAGCCAAAATCGATTGCCGTTCCAGCCCAATCCATTATAACACAACTGATTTTTCTCATTGTATATACATTAAAATATTATTGAATTTATTGAATTAAATTTATTTGCACACAAGAACCACAAGAACTTAATTTTTCCTTTTTTGTCGAAAAAATGTTTTGGATGTTGTTTTCTAACCTCGTTTTTTTTCTTGCTGCTCCGGCAATAATTATCATCGACGCCGAAAAAACTACGGCACAAAAAACTCCTACAAAAAAACTCAACTGGTTGAATACCTGCAACCAGTCTGCCTGTGGTCTAAAAATCTCTTTTGACAGCATCACAACTACCGACCCCGAATATCCGATGGCGTCTATCAATGCGATAAAAAAACCTACATTGCCCTGTATTCTTAAATGTGCAATGAAGCGGTCGAAAAAGATTGTCTGGAATGCAAGATACGGAATGTAGAGCGAGAGCCCCATTGTAAAAAGCCAAACTAACGGCGGCAGGTTCCATTGGTAATAATTAGCCGAAATAAGCGCCATGGCTATCAATGCGACATTGGCGCCGGTTAATAGTATGAAAAGCGCATTCCTATTGCTGCGCACGAACATCATCATAGCGAAAAGCCCGAGTATAGTGAGCGTTACTATAGTGTTTATTTTTGCGAAAACCCAGTCTGAATGTCCCGTCAAATCGAAAATATTTACTAAAAAATCTTCTTTTATGTCTCTAAAAACGGTCAAAAACAAATTTCCACCCAGCAGCAAAATCAATAATAGTGCGTATTTTCGAAAAAGAGCCACACGTTGTGAGCCGTCTAATGTAACGCGCTTGACCCGCAGCGATATATCTACCTCGTTGGGCGGCGGCAACTTGGAAAGCGTCCATCCAAGCGCGATAACTAACGGACAAGCAAACGCTCCGATAAGAGCCGGCATCCAAAACTCACTCACATCGAGCCGGTTCATAACAAACAGTCCGATTGATTTGGC
>Ga0099364_10004156_pt1 | contig 22018 bp, 17 predicted proteins | sample TergutTh196P3_FD_73070 | JGI IMG/M metagenome (GOLD analysis project Ga0099364, IMG submission 73070) | Microcerotermes parvus P3 segment gut microbial communities from Pointe-Noire, Republic of the Congo - Th196 P3 | ecosystem: Host-associated > Arthropoda: Insects > Digestive system > Gut ...
AACAAAATTTCCCTAGAACGGGCGAACGGATGCCTCGGATTGGAGATTCTTGCGACGGCGGCCATCCGTGGGCACAATTTCACCTGTCTCCGGCTCCACCCGACCTATCAAGGTTTTCTTGGCCGGGCCTGCTTTTTTGGGGGATCCCAATGGGCTGCGGAATGGTAAGCGTAGGTGATGCCGGAACGTTTGTGTGGAACAGTATTCTATCTCGATAATCATCGAAACTCATGACATTTCTCTCCTTATGAGCGTTTCATCAAAAAACAGTCGGCATGACGAGAATAGGCGTGACGATCTTGTATTGCTCAAGCGGGATCAGATTGGCAACGTCGAGAATGCTTCTGTAATGAATGTCCGCCCCATCAGAGGCAAAGCAGCGATCAATCAGCGCCAGGACGATCGACGTGTAGCCCTCCGCCCCCGTTTTCATAGCTCTTTTCATGGCGGCCAATGCCGAGCCTGAGAAGCACCTGAAACAGCGCGGGTCCTGCCAGGAGCGGCGGAACAGCCACAGAAGGTCCGGAGGTACACGCTCTTCAATCGGTTTTAGCTCCGGTTCGTGGCGGATTTCCGAAGCTGCATACTCCAAATCCGCATACTGATCGAATTCGCTTACCTCCAGTGGAATCGCCACGCCCGGCGGCACATTGCTCGCCCCAGCCAGCACGGCCTGATCGGCCAGCAGTTGGCGCTCGTTCCAGCGAACAATGCCGCGGACCCACGGAACCGGCCCCCGCTCAATGGCCAGGTCTATCCAGGGACTGGAAATACGGCAACCGTTGGAAGGCTTCGCCTCAAGTGGCGGCAAGGCCAGGTGGTGGTCTCCCGAGGCGAAGCCGATTCTGTTGACATCCCAAGACACGAATTGGAGCAAGGAGCGCTCCTGGCTTTCGGCGCTGTCAAGGCAGAGTTTTTCCTGGGCCAACTTGGCCGCAATATTCTCCGTAACGGCCGTCACGAAAGCGGTAAAATCTAGGCGGGTACTATTTGGCTTGACGGCAGAAAGCGTGGTCACGCGGCGCTCTTCCCCGTTCATGATCATGATCGGCACCGTGTCCACGGGGCACTGTGAAATGTCCTCAGCCATGCTTATTCCGGGCGACATCACAATGACCATTAAAAAGAAAAGTGCACGAAGCATTGTCAACTTCCATTTTGTCTTGTTTTGAACTTTAGCGAAACTCATGAGATTCTTCCCCATGAAGAACAAATTTTAACCTAAATAATTTCACAATGTTATGCACAGGAGTAGAATTTGTTCTTTACATCAAATTTTGGTGTAGCGGGATTTGTCCAAAAAGTCTTTGTCATTACCTGACTGAGGAGGCATACCGTTTGAAAAACTTAAATTGTTCCTTAACGATGGCCTCCTGGCCAATCTTATTGCTTTAATCCAGCTCATTTGACAATAATAGAACTGGTGGCTACTTGCAATATACTACTGCCAAATAAAAACCTCGGCGATGAATAACCCACCCTGGGATTCTCCATTATGATGATGTAGCGTCCAGGTTTACTGAAAATAAAGCGGCCTTGATCCTCTGTGCAAACCGCGCCTTCCTGGCCAGGGTGAGGCTTATTCGGGTCTACAGCTTCATGGAGTGTCCGATAATCAATCCACGGAAAGTTATTCCTGCGTTTTGTCTTATTCTCTGAAGGTTCCCCTGTCCGAAATCGCGTCTTGATTCCCCCTAAAACCGCTTCTTGGCTCAAGTCATAAATCTCGCCTACTTTCACTTCTTTAGATTCAAATACATCCCATTGGCTAAATTGTTGCGGCATCCTGCTGAAGCCGCATGACCAGCCCATTCGCCATTGCCGCCCGCTATGCCTGGAATCTTCCTGCAACTGAAAGAGCAAGCTTAGTGGCAGACTGTTGCAGGCCACGTCTATTACCGCACCTTCCGGCAAACTTTCCCAGCCGCTGATGGACGTTATTCTGTTATTTTTGATATTCAACTCTTTCAAATTAGGCCAATAGCTCAAATCCACTGACCCGGAGATTTCGCACTCCTCTAAGTTCAGGTTCTCCAAATTTTTAAAATCCTGTAAAAGAGTTAAATTGGTGAATTTGGTCTTGGATAAATCAAGACTTTTAAGGCTCGCACTTGCCTCCCTCAAACCCGAAAAATCAGCCAGCGGATTCCCGCTGAGATTAAGTTCCTCCAACCGGGTCAACCTGCCCAATTTGTCAATTCTGTAAAACATATTCTTTCCTAAATTTAAATCGCGGATTTGGGCGGGTATCTCTTCCCAGTTTAAATCAGTCAACTGGTTACCCTGTAAGTCAAGTTCTTCCAAGGCGGACAAATTCGCCAAGCCATCCAGCCGCAGCAATTGGTTTCGAGCCAAATTAAGCCGGGTCAAACTTTTCATATCCGTTAACCCTAGGGTGGTGACTATCTTATTCACGCTTAAATCAAGATGGGTCAAGCTATCCAAACCGGCCAAGCCATCCAGGCGAACGATAGAGTTTCCTTGTAATTTTATCTGTTTAATATTCTTAAGAGGGCTTAAGACTTTCAGGTGCAACGAGTTGCCTGAATGACGCTCGCACCGTTTAAGATCGAATCTATCCAAACGTTCAAGCAAGGGTAAAAACGCATATTCCAGGTCCAGGCATTGGATATCCAGCCATTTAAGGTTTTTTAAACCTATTAAACTGCCTATTGTATTAAAATCATCTGGCTGCTTTTTCCTGTTGCCTGGAGCATCATAGGCGTCACACAAGCTTAAGTGAAGCTCTTCCAAGCGTACAAGTGGAGCCAGGTCTTCTTCAATCGGATAAACCGGACCCAGAGAAAGCTTTTTCAACTCGGTCAATGCGGCCAAACCTTGGACTGATATCCTCGTAGGAACGTGAGCCCTTACTTCTCTTATAAGGCTCTCCAGCTTGGTCAATCCGCTCAACCCAGAAGTCCCTTTCAGAGGAGTATAGCTTAGGTCCAAGTGACGAAGTTCTGTCAAAGCCTCCAGCCCGGCTAAAGATTGGATAGGGTTTTCAGCAAGATTCAAGCTGGTGAGAGGGAGATTGGCCAAAGCGTCAAGGGTGGTCAAGTTCTGGCCAGCCAAGTCAAGTTCTCTGAGCTCGGGCAAGCTTTTCAATACCTCGCTCAATACTTCCTTTATTCCAGGTTTAGAGAAACTTGTGTATGACAGTTTCAAGCTTTGAAGGCCTTTTAAAACCCTCAAATGGTGTAATTTTGCTGGGTTAAATAATATGTTATCTTGAAATCTCCAGCTTAGATCAAGCTCCCGCAAATTGGGCAAACTTGTTAGATGTTCCAGGGATAGTTGTTTTCCCCCTTTCAAATCCAGAACCTTCAAATCAGGCAAATTGTGAATTTTATACAACGAATCCCCAACATTGATGGTTAGGCGTTCCAAGCCCGCGATATCATGGATGTCAAGAGACGGAGAGCCGCCGCGTTGGTGAAAAATCGGGCCTTGGTGCCTATCATAGTCGGCATAAGGGAAAGTCAGGGCTTCCAAGCGGCGTGGCCGCTCATCCGACCAAGTCACCCCTTGCCAGCGGGAAGAATCCGAGCCTGGCCAAAGAAACGGAAATCTGGGGCTGATATTTTCCTTTTTTATCTTCTCCAGCAAAGCTATTGCCGCCGGGTCATATTCTTCGGCGGAAGCACTAACCTTGCAGTCAAGAAGTGTTTGCGCTATAGTATTCTCAATCATTGCGTTCGCTTCATCACAAGTATTATTCCATTCGGCATCAGCCGTCCGTAGGTTGAATATACCCAAGAGAACAAACAAGCAGGCCGCCGAAAAAAAACCAAAAAAGAGGCTCCGCGTAACACTCTTTTTTATGCCCGGTTGAACGGCGGCTGACGCGTAATGGAATGCGTTGACCTGAGGCGCGAAGTATGCTTCATAAGGCGTTCCGGAGATAATGCAAAACATCATTTCGGGCGAGTTTTTTGTTCCGCGGTTTTGGGATTTATTCACGACGATTCTCCCGTCATTGTCGGTTGCAAGGGAAAAGTGACTTTCAATGCGCCTACGTTCCGGCAACGCGGTAGAAATTTTAGCAGGCTCTCAGAAGCTTTGTCAAAAGCCAACTCCATCCCACAGAGTAAGGCTCGCCGTAATTAGATTATTATCAACTGAATTTTAGAAAATATCCAAGAAAAACTTGATTTAGGTGGGGTGACCATGAAGCAAACTGAACCCTCAAACATGGGTGCCTTATTAAAAAACCTGCCGAGGCGGGTGGTCCGAGCCTTGTGTTTTTCGGGCCGGGGCCTGAAAGGGGCCTTTGTCAAGGAAGAGGCTTTTCGGCTCGAAGTTTTGGGCCTGGGGCTGTTGGCGGCGATTCTGGCGGCCGCGGCTTGGCCCCTGTGGAAGAAGGCGGCCCTTCTGGCCGTCTATCTCCTGATCCCCTTGGCCGAGCTCTTCAATTCGGCCCTGGAGGATATTTGCGACCTGGTTTCCCCGGATCACCACCCCCTGGTGGCCCAGGCCAAGGATAAAGGCTCGGCCGCGGTGCTGGTGGCCATCTGGGTCAATCTCCTGACCCTTCTGGCCCTATGCTTGGCGGATTAAGGAGGCCCGGCCTCCTTGATTTTTAGGGGGGAAAATTGTAAAATCATCTCCGGGTCTCCCTTTTAAAGCCCCGCAAAAAACTAACAAAAAGGTAAGGTGAATTATGGCCAAAGTTGGCCTCATAATGGGCAGCGACTCGGATTGGCCGGTTATGGAACCCGGCTACCGGCTCTTGGGCGAATTGGGGCTCTCAGCGGAAGTTCTGGTGGCCTCGGCCCACCGCACGCCGGAGGATGTGCGCCTTTTCGCCGAAGGGGCCGCGGCCAGGGGCCTATGCGCCATCATCGCCGGGGCCGGGGCCGCCGCCCATCTGCCCGGGGTGGTGGCCGCCTTCACCACCCTTCCCGTAATCGGGGTGCCCGTGAGCGGTTCGGCCTTAAACGGCCTGGACGCCCTTTTGAGCATAGTCCAGATGCCGCCCGGCATTCCCGTGGCGGCCATGGCCGTGGACGGGAGCCGAAACGCGGCCCTCTTCGCCGCGGCCATAGCGGCCCTGGGGGACGCGGATGCGGCCGAACGCCTGGCCGGGTTCCGCCGAAAACAGGCCGAAGGGGTCCGGGCCAAAAACCTGGCCCTCCAGGACAAGATCAAGCCGACCGGCTAGTGAAATATTTTTTGACAGGCAGATTTTTTTTGACGGGCGGGGCGCGCCTCCTGGCCGCCGGGCTTATTCTGATTCTGTGGTCCGGGGCGGCCGGGGGGCGGGATGGCGGCCTGAGCGTTCAAGTCGGCCCGGCGCGTCTTAAGCTCATAGAGCCCCTTGGCCTGATACCCATCGACGGGCTGGACCCGAACGTGGATGAACTCCTGGCCGGTCTCAAGGCTCCGGGGGCCGAGATACTGGCCGTTTACGCCGAGCCCCTCTCCTGGAACGAATATAAGAAGGGTGTCAACCGGGAAGGCCCCCGAGTCTCGCTGGATTTTTACGCCTATATCGCCACGCCCGACCTGCCGCCCGATGAACTGCTCAGCCGCAAGGATTTCGAGAGGTTCAAGGAGATGACCCTGCGCTACGGCGGAGAGATGAAGGTTTTGGACGATCAGCCGCGCTACCTGACTTATGAGGTCGCCTCCGTACAGATCAACGAGAGCGGCCGGCAAGTCCGGTCGGAACAAATAACCACGCTCATATTGGTCGAAGGCAAGATCCTGGCCCTCAACACCTTCAGCAACGACCTCAACAGGACGCCCAGCCGGTTCAGGCCCAGCGCCTTGGGCTGGAGGGACGCCTATTGGAAGCAGACTCGACCCTGAAAGAGAGAAACCATGCCTGGCCTTATTAACGCCGCCGAAGCTCCATGGCAGGAACATGGCCTGACGGAAGAGGAATACCGCCAAATCGTGGACTTGATGGAGCGGGAACCAAATTATGTGGAATTGGCCCTCTTCGGGGTCATGTGGTCGGAGCATTGCAGCTATAAAAATTCCAAGGCTCAGCTAAAGAAATTCCCCACCGCCGGCCCCCAGGTTCTCCAGGGGCCCGGCGAGAATGCCGGCGTGGTGGACATCGGCGGCGGCTGGGGCGCGGCCTTCAAGATAGAGAGCCACAACCACCCTTCGGCCATTGACCCCTTTCAAGGGGCGGCCACGGGCGTCGGCGGCATAGTCCGCGACATTATCGCCATGGGGGCCCGGCCCGTTGCCTCTCTCGACAGCCTACGTTTGGGCGGACTGTGTAACGAACGCACCCGCCGCCTCTTGAAGGGGATGCTGGCCGGCATCGCCGGCTACGGCAACACTCTGGGCCTCCCCACCGTGGGCGGCGAAGTTTATTTCCACCCCTCCTACCAGGAAAACCCCCTGGTGGGGGCCATGTGCGTGGGACTGGTTAAAACGGACCGTATTTTTCGGGGCGCCGCCGCCGGGGTCGGCAACCTGGTCATGGTGGTGGGGGCCAGGACGGGCCGCGAAGGCATCAAGGGCGCTAGCTTCGCCTCCGAGGAACTTACCGACCTGGAAAAGCCCCCCCAGGTGCAGGCGGGGGACCCCTTCATGGGAAAATTCCTCCTGGAAGCCACCTTGGAAATTTTGGGCGGGGACCTGGTGGTCGGCTTGCAGGACCTGGGCGCGGCCGGCCTGACCTCCTCGGGCGCGGAAATGGCCGGCCGGGCCGGCAACGGCCTCTACCTGGATGTCGCCCGGGTTCCCTTGCGGGAAGAGGGCCTGGCCCCTTGGGAGATAATGCTGTCCGAATCCCAGGAGCGGATGCTCCTGGTGGCCGAGCCGGACAAGGCGCCTGAGATTTTTAAAATTTGCGAAAAGTGGGACCTGGCCGCCGCGGTCATCGGCGAAGTCACCGGCGATGGATTTTTCACCGTCCGCCGGGGCGAGGAAGTGGCAGCCAGGGTGCCGGCCGGCTTTTTGACGGAGAAGGCCCCGGTCAATATTCGTCCCGTGCGGGAACCGGCTTATTTTAAGGAGCGGTCAAGGGCTGATTTCAGCGCCGTCTTGAATTGTGGCGACTGGGGCGGACTTTTAATGCGCCTTCTGGCCTCGCCCAACCTCTCTTCCCGGCGCTGGATATACGGGCGGTTTGACCAGGACCTCGATACCCTCGTCAGCCTAGGCGGGGACGCGGCGGTGCTGCGCCTCCCCGCCGCCCCCCGGGGGCTGGCCCTGACCTGCGACTGCAACAGCCGCTATGTCTATCTCAACCCCCGCTTGGGCGGGGCCATCGCCGTGGCCGAAGCGGCCCGCAACCTGGCCGTTACCGGGGCCCGGCCCCTGGCCCTCACCAACTGCCTCAATTTCGGCAGCCCCGAAAACCCGGAAATCTACTGGCAGTTCGTCCAGGCCACCGATGGCCTGGCCGAGGCCGCCCTGGCCTTGGGGACCCCGGTGACCGGGGGCAATGTCAGTTTTTACAACGAGTACAACGGCCGGGCCATCTTTCCCACCCCCACCATCGGCATGATCGGCCTTTTGGACGACCTGGCCGACCACCTGACGGTGGATTTCAAGGTTCCCGGCGACCTGGTCTTCCTGGCGGGCGAGAGCCGGGAGGAACTTGGCGCCAGCGAGGTCCACCACCTTCTCACCGGCCGCGACGAGGGCGAAGTGCCGGCCCTGGACCTAGGCGCGGCCCGGCGGCTCAATGATTTTCTGGTGGAAGCGGCCCGAAGGCGGGTTTTGAGGTCCGCTCACGACTGCGCCGAAGGCGGCCTGGCCGTGGCCTTGGCCGAATCGGCCATGGCCGGCCCTTTGGGGGTCGAATTGGAGTTCGACCTGAATTTGAGCCCGGCCGCAACCCTGTTCGGGGAGAGCCAGTCTCGGGCGGTTCTTTCGACCGCCCCCGAGAGGGCCGAAGAGTTGGCCGCCCTGGCCCGGGATTTCAACCTGCCCCTGACCCTCCTGGGCCGGGCGGGGGGCCGCAATTTCCGCCTCAAGGCCGGTGCGGCGGCCCTGGATATCCCCCTGGCCGAAATGACCCGGCTTCACCAGGCCGGTCTGGAGCAACAAACTCAAGGGTGATGATGAAATGTCAGGCTGGCGGGAGGAATGCGGCATAGTGGGAGTCTACGCGCCGGGGGAACCGGTGGCGGACTTGGCCTACCTGGCCCTCTTCGCTCTGCAGCACCGGGGGCAGGAGAGCGCGGGCCTGGCCGTGACCGATGGCCGCCAGCTGGACGCGGCCAAAGGTCCGGGCCTGATGACCGAGGCTTTCCGAGATCGTCGGCCGGATCTGGCCGGCCACGCGGCCGTGGGGCATGTGCGCTATTCCTCGGCCGCCCTCCACTCCAGCATCCAGCCGATTTTCGCCTATGGTCACGGCGGCTTCCTCTGCCTGGCCCATAACGGCAACCTGGTCAACGCCCCCGTGCTCCGGACCGGCCTGGAACGGAGCGGGTGCATTTTCCAGACCTCCACCGACAGCGAAATCATTCTCAACCTCATAGCCCGCTTCCCGGGCCCAACCCTGGAAGACAGGGTTAAGGGCTCTTTGGCTCAACTGGAAGGGGCCTACAGCCTGGTGCTGATGACCGGCCAAACCCTTATCGGCGCCCGCGATCCCCACGGCTTTCGCCCCCTCTGCCTGGGGGCCTTAAAGGGGGGGGGCTATGCGCTGGCCTCGGAAAGCTGCGCCTTGGACGCCATAGAGGCCGATTTTCTGCGGGACGTGGCCCCGGGCGAACTGGTGGTCATAGACCAGGGCGGCTTGAGATATGAATCCATCGGCGGCCCCCCTGTCCGGCGTGCGGCCTGCATTTTTGAATACGTCTATTTCGCCAGGCCCGACAGCGTTCTGGACGGCCTTTCCGTCTGGCAGGCCCGCTACAACATGGGCCGCCGCCTGGCCAGGGAATTTAAGGTCTCCGCCGACCTGGTGGCCCCGGTGCCGGACACAGGCATAAGCGCCGCCTTGGGCTTCAGCGCCGAAAGCGGCCTGCCTTATCTTGAGGGCCTCATCAAGAACCGCTACGTGGGACGGACCTTCATTCTCCCGAACCAGGCCCGGCGACGGGGGGCCGTGGACATGAAGTTCAATACCATCCGGTCCAACCTTCTGGGCCGGCGGGTGGTCTTGGTGGATGATTCTCTGGTGCGCGGCACGACCAGCGCCCAATTGGTCGCCAAGCTGCGCCGGGCCGGGGCCGGGGAAATACATTTCTGCCTCTCCTCGCCTCCCATCACCCACCCTTGCTGTTACGGCATTGATACCTCAGTCCGGCGGGAATTGGCGGCCGCGGTCAAAAGCGTGGAGGAAATACGGGCCTTTTTGAAGGCCGACAGCCTTCATTACCTGTCCCGGGCCGGGCTCCTTGAGGCCGTGGACGACCCGGGGGAGGAACGCATGTGTACCGCCTGCTTCAGCGGCGAATACCCCACGCCCGTTTACGGGGCCTTTGACGATGAAGGATCTTGAGCGGTCCCGGCCGGCCGGCCGGTCGTGGTCCTACCGCGACAGCGGGGTCGACATTGATGCCGGGAACCTGGCCGTGGAAAAAATGCGGGCCGCGGTCCGCTCCACCTACCGCCCCGAGGTGCTGGGCGACCTGGGCGGTTTCGGCGGTCTATTCGCGCTGGCGCCCGGGCGTTACAAGGCCCCGGTGCTGGTGGCCGGGACCGATGGAGTGGGCACCAAGCTGAAAATCGCCTTTCTCCTGGACCGCCACGAAACCATAGGCCGGGACCTGGTGGCCATGTGCGTCAACGATGTCCTGGCCCAGGGCGCCGAGCCCCTCTTCTTTCTGGATTACCTGGCCACGGGAAGCCTGGACCCGGACCGGGTGGCCGAAGTGGTGGGGGGGGTGGCCGCGGCCTGCCGGGAGGCCGGCTGCGCCTTGATTGGCGGCGAGACCGCGGAGATGGCCGGTTTCTACCCGCCAGGGGAGTACGACCTGGCCGGCTTCTGCGTGGGCATCGCCGAGCGGGACAGGCTTCTGCCCGCGCCCGACATGGCCCCCGGCGACCTGGTCCTGGGCTTGGCCTCCAGCGGCCTCCACGCCAACGGCTTCAGCCTGGTCCGCAAAATTTGCTTCGACCATATGAAATTAAAGGTGGATGATTATATTGAGGAATTGGCCTCTCCCCTGGGCGAGGAACTGCTTCGGCCGACCCGCCTCTATCCCCGGCTGGTCCTGCCCCTTATGGAGCGCTTTCGCCTCAAAGCACTGGTCCATATCACCGGAGGCGGGTTCCAGGAAAATCTGCCCCGGGTCCTGCCCGAGGGCCTGACCCTGGTGGTTGACCCGACGGCTTGGGAACCCCCTCCGATCTTCCGCCTTATTCAGGCTTGGGGCCGGGTGGCCGAGGCCGAGATGTTCCGCGTTTTCAACATGGGCCTCGGCTTGGCCCTGGTGGCGGCAGAGGCCGAGGCAGAGGCCGCGGCCGCGGCCTTGGCCTCTGCCGGGGAAAAAGTCATCCGCCTGGGCCGTCTTAAGGCCGGGCCGCGAGGGGTTCTAATCCCGGGGATTACGGATGTTTGAAAAAAACATTGGTTTTCTGGTCAGCGGCCGGGGCAGCAATATGGCCGCCATCTTAGATGAGATCGCCTCCGGCCGCCTGGCGGCCGAAGGGCGGGTGGCTGTCTGCGACAACCCCGGAGCCCCGGCCCTGGCCCTGGCGGCGGACCGTGGGCTGTCCGCCGTTTTGGTGGAAAGGAAAAATTTCCCCCGGCGCCGGGATTTTGAAGAAACCCTGGTTCGGGTCCTTAAAGAGCACGGGGTGAACCTGGTGATCCTGGCCGGGTTCATGCGCCTTTTGGGGCCGCCCTTCCTGGCGGCCTTCCCGGGCCGGGTCATCAACATTCACCCCTCGCTGCTGCCGGCCTTTCCCGGCCTGGAAGCGCAGAGGCAGGCCCTGGACCACGGGGTCAAAATAGCGGGCTGCACGGTCCATTACGTCAATGAAGTCATGGATGGCGGACCCATCATCGCCCAGGCCGCGGCGGCGGTTGAGCCGGACGACACGGTGGAAAGCTTAAGCGCCCGCATCCTGGCCCTGGAACACCGGCTCCTGGTCCAGGCCATCGCCGGACTGGACCTGGAGCATCAAGCTATTTAAGCGAGGGAAGGGGAGGGGCATGACAGGAAAAGCAGCGGAGCGGATAAAAATCTTGGTGGTGGGTTCCGGGGCCCGGGAACACGCCCTGGCCTGGAAGCTGGCCCAAAGCCCCCGGGTTGACTTGGTCAAGGCGGCCCCTGGCAACGCCGGGTTGCCTTTTGACTCGGCGCCTCTGGCGATCGAAGACCAAGACCGCCTGATTGACCACGCCCGGGACGAAAACATTGGTCTTGTGGTCATCGGCCCGGAAGCCCCCCTGGCCGCGGGCTTGGCCGACAAGATGGAAGCGGCCGGCCTGAAGGTCTTCGGCCCCCGGGCGGCCGCCGCCCGCCTGGAGAGCTCCAAGGTCTTCGCCAAGGAGTTCATGGCCCGACACGGCATACCCACCGCCGCCTTCCGCGTCTTTTCCTCTTCGGCCGAAGCCTTGGCCTATCTGGCGGAAAGGCCCCAGGGGCCTGTCGTGGTCAAGGCCTCGGGACTGGCCGCGGGCAAGGGGGTCATTGTGGCCGGGTGCCGGGCCGAGGCCGCCGGGGCGGTGCGGGCCATTTTAGACGAGGGACGTTTCGGAGAGGCCGGGCGGGAGGTGGTCATTGAGGATTACATTGAAGGTGAGGAAGTGAGCGTCCTGGCCTTCTGCGATGGCCTGACTCTCCGGCCCATGCCGGCGGTTCAGGACCACAAGCGCCTGGGCGAAGGCGATACCGGCCCCAACACCGGGGGCATGGGCGCTTACTGCCCCGTGGCCGTTTATACGCCCGAGATGGCCGTGAAGGTGGAGGAGACCATATTAAAGCCCACCTTGAAGGGCCTTTTGGCCGATGGGCTGGATTATCGCGGATGCCTCTATTTCGGCCTCATGCTCCCGGCCGCGGGCTCGCCCTACGAGGGGCCTCAGGTGGTGGAATACAACGCCCGCTTCGGCGACCCTGAAACCCAGGTGCTGATGCCGCTTTTGGATTCCGACCTGGCGGAGATCATGCTCCGCTGCCTTGATGGACGTCTGGCGAAGGCGGAGATCAAATGGCGGGAGGAGAGCTGCGCCTGTGTGGTCATAGCCTCCGGGGGCTATCCCGGCGAATACCTAACCGGGCTGGTCATCACCGAGCGGATTCCCGCTCCCTCCGGCGCCTCCCTGACCTTTCACGCCGGCACGGTTTTGAACGCGGACGGGCAGACGGTCACCGCCGGAGGCCGGGTCATGAGCATCGCGGCCCGGGCCCTGACCCTGGAAAAGGCCCTGATGAAGGTATATGAGCGGGTAAAGACCATCCACTTCGAGGGGGCTTTTTACCGTTCCGACATCGGGCATAGGGAACTGCGCCGGGCCACGGGAACCGGGCGGAAGGGCAGCCCTCCCGCCCCATAACCACGCTTAATTAGGCCACGGTGTTGACGCGGGAACCCACCCCGGTCATCATGGCCACCACCCCCAGGGCCATGGTTTGTTCCTGAAGTTTAGCCTGGGTCTCCATCTGAACGGCGGCAACCTGGAGGGCCAGTTCCGATTGGGCCGTAAGCCCCTCCAGAAGGGTTTTGGTCAGATCGCCGGGAATGCTGTTGGCTGTGTTGAAAAGCCCTATCTCGCTCATTATCTCTCCACGGGCGGTTCGGGCCGGTTCCAGGGGGCGTAACCTACCGGCCCCCGGCCCGGCGGCCGGCCAAAAGCCCTGGCGGCCGCTTCTTTTCTTATCGGCCTTTCCAACTAAAGCCTTTAGAGCTTCAAACAATTTAAAAACCGGCCAAGCCGGCTATCTGATTCGCCTGAAGCTCTACAGGTCGACCATGGCTTTGAGTTCCCTCCCGACCTTAAAGAAGGGCAGTTTTTTGGGCGGCACTTCAATGGGGTCGCCGCTCTTGGGGTTGCGTCCCACATAGCCGGCGTATTCCTTGACTTTGAAGGAGCCCAGCCCCCTGAGTTCCGCCCGGCCCTCTCGAATCAAGCCCTCGGTAATGGAATCAAAAAAAATATTTACCACCTGCTCGGCCTGCTTGGAGGAGAGCAAGGCTTCTTCCGCAAGTTTTTCAACAAGTTGCGACTTGTTCATCCGCGAACCCCCTGATTTTTTTGACCTATTATAACCGCCCGGGGCTTTTTTTTCAAGCCGAGGTTTTCCAGAGGGCGGCGGCGGTGACCAGCCAGTGTATGTACATGAAGACCATGAGTCCGAAAACCTGGTCGGTCAGGCCATTTAGGACAAACTGCAAATTCACGGCCAAGGCGGCCCATACCCAGAAGAATGTTTCTGGGTCCGGGCTTCGTCGATGGGGCCAGATTAAGATCAAGGGGGCCAAGTGCAGGGCCAGAAATACCGAAAAACCCATGAGGCCGGTTTCGGCCAGGATGTGTATGAAGGTCTGATGGGCATGGTTCAGGGGGCCCTCCTCCGGCGCCTGGTTCTTGACGGCCAAAGGGAGGGCGCCCGGGCCGACCCCTAAAACGGGGTGGGCCCGGAAGGTCTCCCAGCCTTGACGCCAGGCGTCCAGCCGTGATTTTTCAATGGCGGCGGGCAAGAGTCTGCCGCCGGAATCCTCCGTGCCTCCGGCCATTCTAGTGAACCGTTGGGCGCCCCCGCTGACGAAGAAGGTCGTTCCGGCGAGCAGGACGGCCGCGAGCAGTCCGGCCATGAGTTTCCACCGGTACTGTAACAGGGGGCGGCGGTAGGCCCAGAGCATGAAGAGGGTTATGACGGGCACGGCCAGGTAGGTTTGCCTGGAGCAGTTCTGGGTCACGGCCAGCCAGGCCGCGGCCAGGGCCAGGGCGAAAAAGGCCGCGGCTTTTTTCCGGCCGGCCAGGAGAGCCTGGAGCAGAGCCCCGAACATGAGGGGGAATAACTGGCCCAGGATTGATCCCAGGTCAATTATGCCCAGGTGGGCCTTGGCTCGAATGCAGGCCAGTTGGAAACCGCCTTCCCGAAAAGTAAGGGCCGCCGCGGCCATCAGTCCCAGCCCCCACAGGTACTTAAGCCGGGGGAGGGTCTGGGGGGAGCGGTGGAAAACCAGCCAGGCCAGGAAGGGCATGGCCAGGAGGTAGAGCCGCTTACCCAGGTATATAAAGCCCGCGGCATAATGTCCTCCGGCTAAAACGGAGGCCAGCCAGATCAGGGTGAAAAGAAGCAGGGTGACCATAAAGAGGGCGGGGGGCCAAGGTGAAGTCTGGTCCGGGGCGGCGGGCGGAGAAGCCGGGGATTTCCCGCGAATCAGGACGAAGAGGCCCCACAGGACCAATAGGCCGTAAGCCGTATTGGCCCAGCCCCGGGCGAAAACCCCCGCGCAAACCGTGACTCCCAACAAAAAAGGGCCGGCCTGTTCCGCCAAGTAGGCCGCCCGGGTTGTCCAACTTCGGTTCATCGCAAGACTATACCTAAACCAATCGGTTCCCGTCAATCATTGTATTCTTCCACCATGTCCAACAAGTCCGGCGCTTCAAGCGGCGGAGGGGCCGCCAGGCGTTCCCGGATCAGGGCCTCGCCTTCATCTTCGGGCAGTTGAGCCAGCCAGGCCAGGAATCGGGGACTCTCCGGGGGGGTGTGGCGGGCGTGGAGCCGGGCCAGTTCGGCCCGCTCGTCCGGGTCGGAGAAGGCGGCCAGCATTTCCGCCGGGTCGGCATCTCCGTAGCCGGAGAGGACCAAATTACGCCGGTCTTCGGGCGGGTCATCGAAGATCACCGCGGCCTCGGTGACCAGCCAGCGGGGCCGGCCCAGAAAACGTTCCAGGCCGTCCTCGTCGGGCCGGCGCGGAAACCACCATTCCATCAGGGGGGCGGCCCCGGCCACATTATAGACCTCCCTGGCCGGCCGGGGGGAGAGGCGCCGGCGGAAATTTTCCAGGGCCAGGCCGCCCGCGGCGGCGGTAAATTCGTATTCAATGCCGGGCCGGAGCCTCAATCCCCGGTGTCCGAAAGGGGGCAGGGTCACGGTTCGGCCGCCCGCCTTCACGGTCACGACCGTCGCCAGGCCGTTGTAGATGGTCACCTTGCTCAAGCCCTGATTCCATCCCTGCCAGATCAGTAGGGCCAGGATCAGGGCGGCTAAGCCACAGCGTCCCGGCCCCGCCTTGAAGAGGTTAGAGGGGTAATAGACCCTCAAAGGCCTGGGCGGGTCCACAGGGGCCGGGAAGTAGGCCGGCTCGATCATGGGCGGGATCGAAGGCCCCGGCCGCCCCTGGCCGCCCGCCACCCGCGCTTCGGCGGCCAGAAGGCCGGTCAGGGCCTGGTCCCGAAGTTCGGCCAGGGACTGGTCCAGGCCGGCCCAGGCCGCCGGCCAGGCTGACCGCCATTCGGCCAGGTTCGACTCCGCGGGCGGGGGCAGAGCCGGGAGCGAGGGCTGATCCAGATCGGCCAGGCGCCTTTGGAGATCGGACCAGAGAGTGTAAAAATCTTCAGCCGGCCCCAAGGCCGCCGGCTCTTTGAAGCAGGCTTTCATATAATCGTCCCGGGCCCGGGCCAGGGCTTGGCGGCCGTGCTCGGCCAGCCACAGTAGGGCGCCCCAGCCGCGCAGGGCTTCCGGCCAGTCCCGGCCCAGGGAAGCGCTCAAGGCCAGATGGGCGGCCCGGCAGCGGGCGTGGTGGGTGGAAATACGCCTAAGAGCCCGGTCGTATCGGTCCTCCAAATCGTTCAGCTCGGCGGCCAGGCTCCAGGTCGGCCGGAGGCGTCCATCCAGCCAGATCAAGCCCTCTTCAGCCTCGCCATCCAAAAGATGGGCCAAAAAATCCCGTTCCGCAGCCAGGTCGGCCGCGGCTTCCGCCTCCTGGGCCAGCTCCGGGGGGTAGAAGAGCCCCAGGTCTTTTTCCGGCCGGCCGGCGGCATAGAGTTCGGCCGTGGATGGAGCGTGGAGAGTGACGGGCAGGTCCAGAAAAACTCCCTGGTAGCGCGGATCAAGCCAGATTTTTTCCCCCTGGCCCAAGGTCCGGGCCCGCCGCTTGAGATGCCAGGCCTCCCGCCGCTTGCGGATAAGGTCTTCCGCTGGTCCGGGGTCGGCCGCCGCGCTCCAGGCCAGAAAAGAGAGATAGCCCCAGAGGCGGGTTAGCTGCCTGGTTGGGCTCGTAACGAGAAGCAAGAGCCGGGCCAGGACCCCCAGGGGCCAGGGCCCCTTATTCATGAATGTCCTCAGAGCCAGGTCCAAGGGGCTGCGGTCCGCGACCATGAAGCTCATGCGCCCGGCCAAGGGAGTGTTTTTCAGGCGGGACCCGGCCGAGGCCAGAAGCCGGGCCTGCTCATCGGGGGCAGCCGCCTCAAAAAAGGCCGGGCCGGTTTCCAGGCGGCTTTTGGCGGAAAAGGGCAGAAAGACCAAGGGGCTGCTGAATAGACGAAGTCTTAAGAAAACCGGCGGTCCGGAGGGCTTTTTGGGCCGGAAGAAGGGGGCTTGGGCCAGGTGGAGGGTCATGGGTCCCAGGGTCAGCCAGAGCAATAGGGCGGCCGGGTCCAGGTTAAGCGGTATAAGCTGGCTCAGGGTTCTGCCCAAAAGCCACAGGAGCCCGGCCCATAAGGCCAGGAAAAGCCAGGGCAGGCTCAAAAGGGATAGGCGCGCGACCGGGTTCGGACGGTTTTTTAGGCCGGCGGCCGGGACGATTTCACTCATGTGCGTCACTCATCTTGACATATGCAGATTCAAGCCCCGCTCGCAGCGCGCCGCGCCGCTGTTCACCGTATCGGCCAGGAGCGAATCGTTTCGGGTCAAATTGCCCCTGGAGCGGAGCGGATGGTGGAGGTGGCAGACCAAGGCGGCGAAGCGGAGATTGTGGCGCCTCAGGCCGGAATTCAAGAGGCGGGAAGCGAATTCCGAATCTTCCCGGCCCCAACCGACAAAATCCTCGTTGAAGCCGTTGACCTTGACGCAATCGTCACGCCAGAGGGCGAAATTGCAGGAGCGGATGCCATTAAGGCCCCTGGACTTGCCGCTGAACAAGCGCCTGAGAAACGGCGAACGGACCAGGCTTTTTCGTTTTTCAAGGCCGGGCGAGAAGAGGGCCGGCCAGTAGGCCTCCTCGGCCATGGCCTTCCGGCTCGTTTCTTCGTCCAAAAGCGCCCGCGACCCCTGAACGAAAAATCCCGCCTTCGCCGCCGCCTCGTGATCGGCGAGGAAATCGCGGTGCAAGAGGATATCGTCATCTATAAACACCAGGTATTCGCCGGTGGAAGCGGCGATGCAGCCGTTTCTGGAACGTCCGGCGCGAAAGCCGTCATGAGGCTGCCAGATATGCCGAAGCGGCAGGCCGTCATCCTTGTGTTTTTTGATGACCGCCTCCGTTTCCGGTCCCGACCCGTCGTCGCCGACCAGCACCTCGTCAGGCGGCCTTTTTTGCCGGCCCACGCTGCGCAAAACCGCCGACAGGGCCTTGGGGCGTTCGTAGGTTGTTATCAGTAATGACATCCGCATGGCGAACATTTCCAGTCGTTTGGTACATGCTTATTATAATGCCGCCGCTTCCTTTCGGTCAACACTTCCGCTTTCGGCCCGGTTCCCGCGCTTGACAGGCCTGGGGGCCAAGATTACCATATGGCCGAATAGAGGCGAAGTAAAGCGAGGGTTTTATGCGTTACGACAAGTTCACCCTGAAGAGTCAGGAGGCCCTTAACCAAGCCGGCCACCTGGCCGACCAGCGGGGCCAGCAGGAGGCGACGCCTCTTCATCTGGCCTTGAGCCTGATCAACCAGCCCGAAGGACTGGTGAGGCCGGTCCTGGCCAAGGCCGGCGTGCCCCTGGGACTGGCGGCCGAAGGCCTGGAGAAGGAGCTGGACAAGCTGCCCCGCGTCTCCGGCACGGGCCTGACCAGCTATATGGGGACGGATCTCAAGACGACCCTGGACCTGGCCTTGGCCGAGGCTGATAAAATGCGGGACGAGTTCGTTTCCACCGAACATCTCCTCCTGGCCCTTTTGGCCAGGAAGGAACAGCCCGCGGCCCGTATATTCCTGGAAGCCGGCCTGACCCGGGACCTTGTTTTCAAGGTTTTGAAGGAACTGCGCGGCCAGATGCGCGTAACGGACCAGAACCCGGAAGAAAAATTTCAGGCTCTGCAGAAATTCACCCGGGACCTCACCGATGAGGCCCGGCGGCGGAAGCTGGACCCGGTCATAGGCCGGGACGAGGAGATCCGCCGGGTCATCCAGGTCCTGTCCCGCCGCACCAAGAACAACCCGGTGCTAATCGGCGAGCCCGGGGTGGGCAAGACCGCCATAGTAGAAGGGCTGGCCAGGCGCCTGGTTTCCGGCGATGTGCCGGAGTCGTTGAAGAACAAGCGGATCCTTTCTTTGGACCTTGGCGCCCTTCTGGCCGGGGCCAAGTTCCGCGGCGAATTTGAAGACCGCCTAAAGGCGGTCATCAAGGAGGTCGAGGCCTCGGCCGGTGAAATAATCATGTTCATTGATGAAATGCACACCCTGGTCGGGGCCGGCAAGAGCGAGGGCAGCCTGGACGCCGGCAACATGCTCAAGCCCCCCCTGGCCCGTGGGGAGATGAGGGTGGTGGGGGCCACCACCATCGGCGAATACAGGAAAAATATAGAAAAAGACCCGGCCCTGGAACGGCGCTTCGCCCCGGTGCTGGTGGAAGAGCCCACGGTGGAGGACACCATCAGCATACTTCGCGGCTTAAAGGAACGCTACGAGGTACACCATCGGGTCGGCATAAAGGACGGGGCCCTATTGGCCGCGGCCGCCCTTTCCCGGCGTTATATCACCGACCGCTTTCTGCCTGACAAGGCCATCGACCTGGTGGACGAGGCCGCCAGCGCCCTTAGGCTGGAAATCGACAGCCTGCCCGCGGAATTGGATGAGCTTAAACGCCGCGTCCTGACCCTTTCCATTGAGCGCGAGGCCCTGAAAAAGGAACGCGACCAGGGGGCCGCCGAACGCTTGGCCCGGCTGGAAAAGGAAATTGAAAATCTCACGGCCCGTGAGGCGGTCTTGTCGGCCAAGTGGCAGGCCGACAAGGACCTCTTGAGCCGGGCGGCGGGCCTTAAGGCCGAACAGGAGTCGGTGCGGACGGCCATGGAAAAAGCCCAGAGCGAAGGCGATCTGGCCCGGGCGGCGGAATTGCAGTATGGGCGCCTGCCGGCCCTGGTGGCGGAGTTGGAGGAAATATCGGCCCGGACCGTCGGCGGGCTGGTCCGTGAAGAGGTCGAGGCCGACGACATTGCCGCCGTAGTGGCCAAGTGGACCGGCATACCCGTCAGCCGCCTTCTGGAGGGCGAACGGGAAAAACTGCTCCAGATGGAAGAACGCCTGGCCGGAAGGGTCGTTGGGCAGAAGCCGGCCATAGAGGCTGTCTCCAAGGCCGTGCGCCGGGCCCGGGCCGGCATAGGCGACCCCGGCCGCCCCATCGGCTCTTTCATTTTTCCGGGGCCCACCGGGGTGGGGAAGACCGAACTGGCCAAGGCCCTGGCCGAGTTTCTATTCGATGACGAAACCGCCCTGGTCCGTCTGGACATGAGCGAATACATGGAAAAACACGCCGTGGCCCGCCTCATCGGCGCCCCTCCCGGCTACATCGGCTACGAGGAGGGCGGCGCCCTGACCGAGGCGGTGCGCCGTAAACCCTACAGCGTCCTTCTCTTCGACGAGATCGAAAAAGCCCACCCCGAGGTCTTCAACGTCTTTCTCCAGCTTCTGGACGACGGCCGCCTGACCGACGGCCAGGGCCGCACCGTGGATTTCAAGAACACCGTGGTCATCATGACCTCCAACCTCGGCTCCGAATACATAACCGACGAACATTTTGAACCTTTAAAGGTCTTGGAAGCCTTGAAGTGCGGCTTCAGGCCCGAATTTTTGAACCGCATCGACGACATCGTCATTTTTCAGGCCCTGACCCAAGATGATATCCGGCGCATCGTGGCCATCCAGGTGGCGCTTTTGGGCGCCCGCCTGGCTGAACGGAAGCTGAGCCTGACCCTGGCGCCCGAGGCCGAGGCCTTTTTGGCCAAGGCCGGCTATGACCCGGTCTACGGCGCCCGGCCCCTCAAGCGGGTTCTCCAGACCGAGCTGATGGACCCCCTGGCCCTGGGCCTCTTAAACGGCGAAATTCTGGAAGGGCGGAGCCTTAGGGTGGAACTGAACGCCCGGGGCGACGGCCTGCTCTTCCGCCCGGCCGGAGAATATGAAGAAGAAGAGCCGGAGGCCGCCCATGAAGAGCCCAGGCTCCTCACCTAAAAGATTCGGAGAACCATGACCATGCGTGAAAAATTGAGCCGGCTCATCGACCAGGCCGCCGGACGGGTTCCGGCCGATCTTCTGATTGACAACTGCCGCCTGGCCGATGTCTTCGGCCAGACTCTCATGGAAGGCCCCCTGGCCATCGGCGGCGGCCTAATCCTGGGCTGGGGCGAGGGCTATGAAGCCCTGGAAACCTTGGACGCGCGGGGCGGCATCGTCCTGCCCGGCCTCATCGATGGGCATGTGCATATAGAATCCTCGGCCTTGACCCCGCCCCGCTTCGCCCGGGCCGTTCTGCCTTTCGGCACCACCTCGGTCGTGGCCGACCCCCACGAGATAGCCAATGTCCTTGGCCTGGACGGAATCGAATATATGCTGGCCGCAACCAGGGACCTGCCCCTTAATGTCTATATCATGCTGCCCTCCTGCGTGCCGGCCACCCCCTTCGAGGAGGCCGGGGCCGCCTTGTCCGCGGACGACTTGGCCGGCTTGGCCGGCCGAGAGGGCGTCCTGGGCCTGGGTGAAGTCATGAATTATCCCGGGGTGGTGGACCTTGACCGGGAAGTCTTTGAAAAATTGCTCATGGCCCGGGCCCGGGGCCTGGTCATGGACGGCCACAGCCCGGGTCTGGCCGGCCGCCGTCTTTCGGCCTACGTGGCCGCGGGCATTCAGACCGATCATGAATGCGCAGACCCGGCCGCCGTCATGGACCGCCTGGCCCGGGGCCAGTATGTCCTTTTCCGCGAAGGCTCCAGCAGCCACGACTTATTGAACTTACTGCCGGCCGTGACCCCGGCCAATCTCAGGCGCTGCCTCTTCTGCAGCGACGACCGGGAGGCGGCCGACATCCTCCGGAACGGCCATATCAGCCACAGCCTGCGCCTGGCCGTCCGGGCCGGCCTTGACCCCTTGGCGGCCGTGACCATGGCCACCCTGAACGCGGCGGAATGTTACGGCCTGAAAGGCAAAGGAGCCCTGGCCCCTGGCTGGGAGGCCGACTTGGTCATAGTTGAGGATTTGAAAGATTTCAAGGCCCGGCACGTTTTCAGCCGGGGCCGGGAAGTGGCCCGGGAGGGCCGGCTCCTGGCGGAAATCAAGGACCACCCCGTAAACTTCAATACCATCCGCCTGGCGCCCTTAACCTTGGCCGATTTGGCCCTGCCCCTTACGAGCGGCCGTATCCTGGCCATAGGCGTCAGGCCCGGAAGCCTGTTGACCGACCGCCTGGAAATAACGGTGGAGCGCGACGCCGGGGGCTGTTTCGAGCCCCGCCTGAACCCCGGGCTGAACAAGCTGGCCGTCATTGAGAGGCATAGGGCCAGCGGCCGCCTGGGCCTGGGCGTTCTGTCGGGTTTCGGCTTGAAAAACGGGGCCATCGCCTCCACCGTGGCTCACGACGCCCACCACCTCGTAGTGGCCGGGGATAACGACCCCGATATGCTGGCCGCCATTGATCGGGTGGCCGGCCAGGGCGGCGGATTCGCCGTGGTTCGGGCCGGCCGGGTCCTGGCCGATCTGGCTCTGCCGGTGGCCGGCCTCATGGCTGACCGCGAGGCCCATGAAGTCGCCGACGAGATGGAGCGGCTCCTGGGGGCGGCCCACGACGACCTGGGCCTGGCCCGCGACATCCACCCCCTCCTGACCCTGGCCTTCCTGAGCCTGACCGTCATTCCCGAACTGAAGCTGACCACGGGCGGCCTCTTCGATGTCGGTGTTTTCAGCCCGGTTAGTATTGTGCAATGATCTGAATAAATTATGGAATAAAGGGAGATGACCATGAAAAAGACAATAAGCCGGGACCAG
>Ga0099364_10004157_pt1 | contig 22014 bp, 16 predicted proteins | sample TergutTh196P3_FD_73070 | JGI IMG/M metagenome (GOLD analysis project Ga0099364, IMG submission 73070) | Microcerotermes parvus P3 segment gut microbial communities from Pointe-Noire, Republic of the Congo - Th196 P3 | ecosystem: Host-associated > Arthropoda: Insects > Digestive system > Gut ...
ACTCCCAGACTCATCGCAGCACCTAGATGCAGCGCAAAAAAGAATCAGCACCGGTTTCATTCTTATCTCAGCGCTTATTGTTGTCACTTGCATTCTGGTTATCCTTTCTTGGCGCGGAATCATTTAGTTGCACTGGATTTCGTCAGTTTTTCTTGTAATCATAACTAAATTGCAGTATAATTGGCAAAACTTGTTGAGGAGAAGTGTCTAATGAAAGAATTATCGAAAATTGCTGAAGCAGTTCGAGCCTCCACCACACTTAAAGTAGATGCCCTATTTAAGCAAATGAAAGCTGACGGTTTCGACGTAGTCGGGTTTGGTGCCGGAGAACCTGATTTTGACACACCGGATAATATCAAAGATGCTGCGGTCAAAGCAATCGCCGAAGGCCAGACCAAATATACCCCATCAAACGGCATACCGGCATTGCGAGAAGCTGTTGCAAATAGGCTTAGTTCGGATTGCGGTGTTCGCTATGCCCCAGATCAGATTGTTGTTGCCAGCGGTGCCAAACACAGTATTTACATTGCATTACAGTCTTTGCTCAATCCAGGTGATGAGGTTGTACTCCCAGCGCCTTTTTGGGTAACATATGACGAAGCCATCAGGATGGCTGGCGGAATCTCTGTCATCGTTAACGCTCCCGAAGCCAATGATTTCAAAATAACGCCTGCTCAATTAGATTCTGTGGTTACAGAAAACACTAAACTCTTTATCCTCAATAACCCTTCGAATCCCACCGGTATGCTTTATAGCAAAGAAGAGCTGCTAGCTCTTGCTGATATATGCGTAAAGCATGATTTATATATCTTATCTGACGAGGTTTACTATCGTCTCGTATATGATAATAAAGACTTTTCCAGTATTCCATCTTTGAGCGATGAAATCTATAATCGCACAATCCTCGTTAATGGCGTATCCAAGACCTATGCAATGACTGGTTGGAGAATCGGATATACTGCTTCAGACGCAAAAATCGCTGAAGTAATGTCCAATTACCTCAGCCATTCAACCAGCTCACCCAGTACTATCTCTCAATTAGCAGCTTTAGAGGCTCTCAGCGGTCCGCAAGACGGCATTTTCAAAATGCGCGATGTATTTGAGCAACGGCGCAACTATATAGTCGATCGAGTCAACCGTATAGAGGGAATCAGTTGTCGCAAGCCTGAAGGGGCTTTCTATATAATGATAAACATCGAAAAGCTCATCGGCAAAACCCTTGGAGGGAAACTTATAAATAATAGCGACGATTTCTCTTTGGCTTTCCTTGAGAGCGGTTTGGTCGCTGTTGTTTCCTGTACTGGCTTTGGCTGCGAAAACTTTGTGCGCATGACTTATGCAGCATCAATGGAATCAATCAAGGAAGGTTTAGACCGATTGGAACGTTTTGTGAAATAGGCCAGCAAACAATTTTATTGGAATTATATCATTATAATCAGCAGCAACACTGTAGCAAGACGATATGCTCAAGCAACTACCGAATTATCCTGTTGCGATTATATAATCGTGTACCTTTTCAAGCTGTTGGTGAACTCCCTTTACTTTCATGTTTCTTGGTTTATTACTTAAACTAGTTACTGAGCTGCTCTTTCGTGTCTCGGTCTGTTTGTGACTTTAGTTATTGCTGCCCCCATGGCTGTTACCAAATCCGCTTTGTATTGCGGGTCGAAATCGCTCATTTGCGCGTAAAGGGCGCCTTGGTCTGTTACAACATAATTAGGCTCAAGGGCATTTAGCATCAGAGCCATAACATCAAGTCGGCAGATTTCGCACTGGCATACCTCCATTTCAGAGTATACCCTGTCAATATAAACCCTAACTGCCTCTTCTGTATAATTTCTCAGTTGTCTCATTTTATCCTCCCCTATTCCCCCCGAAATTTCTTGCAGCACTAAATAGTATATCGTCATTTTGCACAATATAGTTGAGAGCTTATTTTTCCTTTAGAAACAAATATGATCGCCCCCGCCCTATTGGGCGGGGGCGATTTGCAAAGGTTATTTTAGTGCGGATGATTGACTAGGAAACCAACTCTACAGCTTTAACTGCGGCTGCACCAGCATCATCGGTGTATGCATCTGCGCCGATTTCGTCGCAGAAGCCTTGGGTAATCGGGGCGCCACCAACCATGATTTTCGCTGTGTTCTGAACGCCAGCGTCTTTCAGGGCTTTAACAGTGTTTCTCATTGAATCCATTGTGGTGGTGAGAAGAGCGGATACAGCAACGATTTTGGTCTCCGGGTTTGCTTTGAAAGTCTCAACGAATTTCTCTGCAGGTACGTCGACTCCGAGGTCAATGACTTCAAAGCCTGCGGATTCGATCATCAGCGCAACGAGGTTTTTGCCGATGTCATGGAGGTCACCGGCTGTTGTGCCGATGATGCATTTGCCGAGAGCACCAACGGTGCCGGCGGCGAGGCTCGGACGCAATACTTCGACGCCGAGTTTCATGGTTTTCGCAGCGACGAGCATCTCGGGAACGAATACTTCGTTCGCCTGGAATTTCGCGCCAATGACGCCCATGGCTGAGATCATGCCATCATTAAGGATTGCATTGGGGTCATCGCCCGCAGCAAGTGCCTCTTTGACGAGATCCTCGATGAGCTTGACTTTGCCGCCTTCTACGGCTGCTGAGATTTCTGTGATTTTGGACATGGTATCTCCTCCTGTAAAAAAATATAAATAAAATTTGGGAAACTCAATATAAATTGCGCTAGGCTTTGAAAATGCCTTCGCGGAAGGCTGATGTATACTCTGAACAATAGTCATCGAGACCCATCATAGCTTCGGCAGCAAGAATCACTCCACGCAAATCCTTGTTTAGCGGATCCAGTACCGAGCTGCTCATCCCGGCGCTGATGGCTAAAACAACAAACGCCTGATTAACAAGTCTACGTACCGGGAGGTTGAAAGAGATATTTGAAATGGCTCCGGAAATGTGAACATTTGGATTATTAGTCTTGATATAGTTCATAACTTCAAGAACCATCGAAACACCTTCACCCTCATCCGTTGTGCAAAGCATCTCGATAAGAGGATCGATGTGGATACGTTTCTCATCAATGCCATACTGCTTTGCCTTAGCAATAACGGTCTCGAATATTTCTATACGTTTTGCAGCGGTCTTTGGAATACCGGTGTCATCACAAAGAAGCGCCATAACGTGCCATTCACTGAATTCGGGTTTTGCAAGCACCGGGAAAGCAATGTCGAACTTGCCGCCTTCGCCTGAAACTGAGTTGAAAAGTCCGGGCCTTTTGCAATATTGCAAAGCATCTATGATGACATTGACATCCGGTGAATCTACGGAAATCGGAAGATCGGTGACGCTTTGAACGAGATCAATCATCCACTTAAGCGTTTCCAACTCTCCAACATTAACTGAGGCACAAACATCTATGAAGCTAGCACCCACATCTGCTTGCTGTTTTGCGACTCTCTTAATATAAGCTTCATCGCGAGCTGCAATAGCTTTGCCGCAAGCTGGGATAGAACCGTTTAATTTCTCAGCGATTATTATCATAACATGAGCGCTCCTTTATTACAATAGTTTTTTTGCAGCCTTGACAACATGGGACACAAGCACAGACGTGGTTACTGTGCCAACACCACCAGGTACCGGTGTAATAGCTGCAACTATCGGCTCTGCATCATCGTACTTAACATCGCCGACAAGTTTACCTTTTTCATCATTCCAGTTGATGCCAACATCAATGACAATCTGACCTGGGCTGAAATACTCTTTAGTAATGCCTTCTTGGACACCAGCCGCAACAATCAATATTTCAGCTTCGCGAGCAACAGCGGCCATATCAACAGTCCGAGTGTGGCAAACAGTGACTGTTGCATTCTTGCCCATTAGCATTATGGCTGCAGGTTTGCCGACAACGAGGCTGCGACCAATTACCACAGCGCGTTTCCCTGTGCAATCAATTTCGAAATAATCAAGTATTTCCATGCAAGCTTGCGCAGTGCAAGGCGGAAAACCTAGTCCAGTTCCCATAAACACTCCAGCAAGAGAACCTTCTGTTATGCCATCAATGTCTTTTTCAGGTTTTAATGCTGCGCATACAGCCGCTTCATTGAGATGCTTGGGAAGCGGTCGGAATATCAATACTCCATGAACGCTGGCATCATCATTGAGCGCATGGACATTTTGCAAAATAACATCCTGGGTAACATCCTCTGGTAGCACTATGCTCTTTACTTCCACACCGACAGTTTTGCAGCGGGACATTGCGCCGCGCTCATACGAAAGATCATCGTCTCTTTCGCCGACACGGAGGATGGCGAGTGTTGGGACTATGCCTTTTGCCCTGAGTTCCTCGACATCCGATTTCATTCTTTCGCCAAGTGCCGCTACAACATCGGCACCTTTCAATACATCTGCCATTTGTAACTCCTATCTCAGCTTTGCGACGACGGAACTGAAAATCTTATCCGCTAGCGCACAGTATTTCTCTAGTAAACCATCAGCTTCTTTTTCAACATTTGCTGCGTATTCTTTGTCTGCCATGTACTTGGTGTTAATGTACACGTTAAGGCTTGCACCTTGCATGGCAGCCTTGCAGAATATTACACCCACTCCAGCATCTGAAATCGCAAGTGACGAACCTTTTGCAGCAAATTCTTCAATAATATCAATTGCTTTGGAACAAGCGCGCATTATATCCAAAGGAGTAGCAGTAGCCACGCGAAGCGCATCTTCCATTATTTTGTCGCGATTGGGGTCTTCTTTTGGAATTCCATAGGCTTTTGACAATGGTTCAAAAGCGATTGCATCCTCATCCACCAAGCGCAAAAACTCATCTTGCAACTCATATGATGCCTTTTGAAGACGAACTATGTCTTCCTCTACATCAGCATATCTCTTCTTGCCGGTCGTCAAGGATCCGACCATATTTCCAAGCGCAGTACCAACCGCACCAACGAGAGCTGATGCGCCGCCACCTCCGGGAACAGGATCGCTAGACGCTAAAACTCTGACAAATTCAACAGCGTCAACTTTTATAAAGGACATTTTCGATACCTCCTAGTTTCTCAATATGCGAAGCGGAGTCGGAGCTGGCATACGTCAGATACATTTATCCGACTCCGCATTGCATGGCGGGAACACCGAGCGATTTAGAACAAGCCTGACACCGCTCCGGTTTCAGTATCGACATCTATGCGACGATATGCTGGGTCAGAACCTGTGCCCGGCATCATGCTTATCGTGCCTGCCATCGGGCAAAGGAACTTAGCGCCACCATAAACGAGTATGTCGCGTACTGGCAATCTCCATCCAGTCGGCACGCCTTTGATTGTGGGGTCATGGGATAAGGAGAGATGAGTCTTAACCATCATCGTGCTAAAATCAGCAAAGTATGGGTCGTTCTCGAAACGCTCTGCTTTTTCAGCTGCCAGTGGAGCCCAGTCAACGCCATCAGCGCCATAGACTTCCTTTGCAATAAGCTCAACGCGCTGACGAAGAGGCATTGAGAGATCATACAGATACTTGATTTCTCCCTCTTCCGCACAGGCTTCAACAACGAGTTCCGCCAATTCTTTGGCGCCTTCGCCGCCATACATCCAATGCTCGGACATGGCGCAGCGAACGCCTTTTTCAGCACACAGCCGTCTGATGAGTTCAATCTCATTGTCGGAATCAGTGGCAAATTTGTTGATGCACACAACAGGCTTGATACCTGACTTTAGGATGGTGTTAACATGGTGGAAGAGGTTGTCGGTGCCTTTTTGCAGCAACTCGAGGTTTTCCTCGACATACTCTTTAGGCAATGGGCGTCCAGGTGTGACTTGAGGGCCTCCGCCGTGCATCTTAAGAGCACGAATCGTGGCGACAAGAACAGAAACATGGGGTTTGAGTCCGGACAAACGGGCTTTGACATTCCAGAACTTTTCGAAACCGATATCTGCAGCAAAGCCTGATTCTGTAACGTGGTAATCAAAGAGTTTAAGAGCAAGGCGGTCGCCAATGATTGACGATTGTCCAATGGCAATGTTTGCAAAAGGACCTGCGTGAATCAGGCAAGGTTGATGCTCGACTGTGTAGCAAAGGGTCGGATTGATAGTGTTGCGCATCCACGCTGCCATCGCACCATCAACTTCCAAGTCGGCAGTTGTGACTGGATCGCCTTTTTTGCTGTATGCAACGATAATTCTACCAATGCGCTCGCGGAGGTCTTTAAGGTCGGTAGCAACCGAGAGGATAGCCATTAGTTCGCTTCCGACTGCGATGCCAAACTTGGAATCCATTTCAAAGCCTTCGTTTTTGCCTTCGCCTCTGCCTATGCGGATGTTGCGAAGACCTTGTGCGCAAAAGTCAAGAACCCAACCAAACTCGACGCGCTCGGGGTCGATGTCCAAGCGTTTGAGACCGATTCTTTCAAGAGACGCATCGCTGTAGTTGCGCTCATGCTGCATACGAGCATTGAGTGCGACCATTGCAAGATTGTGTGCGTTCATAATATCGTTGATATCACCGGTCAGCCCGAGGGAGAATTCGGTCATGGGTATTAGCAGTGCATTTCCACCGCCGGCTGCTGTTCCTTTGACATTCATTGTCGGACCGCCGGAAGGTTGGCGCAGAACACCGCCAACATTTAAACCTAACTTTCCGAGACCTTGGATAAGTCCAAGGGAGGTTGTCGATTTGCCTTCACCCAGTGGTGTCGGCGTGATTGCTGTGACTTCGATGAATTTGCCATCGGGTTTATCCTTCAGGCGATTCATGATTTTAATAAAGTCAAGTTTCGGGGTCTTTCCATATGGAATGATCTCGTCTGGCAAGAGTCCCATCTTGTCGCGGAACTCCTCCACGCTCGGGAGAGTTTTCATTGCTTCTTCAGCGATTTGCCAGTCTTTAAATTTGGTCGGGTCTAGCATTAATAGTTGCCTCCTTAATAGAATTATATGCGATATGGAATGAATTATTTTGCGCTCTTATATTTCAGATGCCACGATTTTAACATCTGAATTGCATTAAGTAAACAAGAATTTTAACGAAAATTAGTAATTTACACTCGTTTCTAACAAATAGCCAAAAATGCAGAAAAAAAATACAAAATCTATTCTTTGGTAATATCGGCTAGTTTTCTTGTATTATTATTCTAGGCAGTACATGTTGCACCTCATTGTTTATCCATAGCAAAAAGTGCTTCCCGTTGTATTTTCGCTCACAATTCCGAAAGCTTTGTTGTATGCGTCTCTCAAGTTATGGGAAAAATACAAAGAGCCAATAGTGCATATTATTCCATCATTTCCAGCTAGTTTCAGTGCTTGCTCGACAGCATCATCAAAGTCTTTTGCCGCTGAGGAAGGCACATCGTATTTAAGTAATTTTTCAACAAGTGTTTCCGCATCCATTGCTCGGCTTTCATAATCGGGTTTGCAAGATATAAACGCTTGTGCCAAAGGCGTGATGTATGTAATCATATTATCTATGTCCTTGTCTGCCATGACTCCGATGATGAAGATGATTTTTCTGCCGTTGAAATGGCGCACAAGGCTGTCAGCTGTGACTTCGACTGCTTCAGGGTTGTGGGAACCATCGAGTATGAATATCGGTTCGGTACCTAATACTTCAAACCGTCCCGGCCAATACACATTTGCAAGTCCGGCTTTGATATCTGCATCGCTTATCTTATACCCCTTTTCCCTTAGTACCTCAAGCACGGTTATTACAACTGCCGCGTTTTTTGGTTGATAAGTCCCTGCAAGCGATAATGTGATTTCACCATAAGGTTTAAAGTCGAAAGTGTTCCCTGTCAGCGATAAGGTTTGGTTGGATATTCGAGAAAAATCAGCTCTGTGAAGCTTTGCGTCGCGCTCTTTGCAAACACTTTCGAACACGGCTTCAACCTCATCCGTACCGCCATATATAACTACATCCCCACCCTTTATGATACCTGCTTTCGCAGATGCTATGTCCGCTAAGGTTGGACCTAGGTCTTCCACGTGGTCATATCCAATTGTGGCTATAACTGCCGCTTCCGGTAAGTCAATAACATTTGTGGCATCCAATTCTCCACCCATTCCAACTTCGAGAACAACTATCTCGCACTTCTTATACTCAAAGTACATAAACCCCAATGCTGTAGTTATCTCGAAAACCGTTGGAGGGTCATCCATCGCGTCCGCTATTACGCGCAACTTCGATGTTAGCTCTATCAATTCGTCATCTGTGATGTATTCGCCATTGAACTGAATACGCTCATTGTATCTAATCACATAGGGCGATATGAACAATCCGGTTCTGTACCCTGCATGATGCAGCACCGATGCTAAACATGCAGATGTGGAGCCTTTCCCATTGGTGCCTGCAACATGAATGTATTTTTGCTTTTTTTCCGGATTGCCAAGAGCTGCCAACAGTTCGCGTATTCGATCAAAGCCAGGTTTTCTTTCTCTCCATTGCACACGTTGGATGTACTCCAGCGTTTGGGCAATATCCATCTTTGTTGTTTCCATTTGATACCTCCGTATTTATTGAAGATCAGCAAATATAGTTATTGTCTTGTTTGCTGCTTGTCTTCGATTATTGCTGGTTCATGGTTGGTGATACGTTTAAAAGGATGCACTAGTTCATCAATCCGTTCTGCTATCTGTGCGCTTATCTAGTTCGTTCAACAATTCTGATATCGTTTTCTTATATATCGGATGTAGAAGGTTTGGCGCTATCTCACATAGCGGTTTTAGCACAAAGTCTCTCAAATGCGCTTGCGCGTGGGGAATCCTTAGTACATCGTCCGACATGACGAGACCATCATAAAACAAGATATCTAGATCCAGTGTCCTGGGTCCCCAATGAATAGTGCGGATTCGTCCTGCTCTATTCTCGATATCTTGCAGCAACGCAAGGAGTTCATGGGGTGGTGACAGTGTTTCTATCTCAACGACTGCATTTAGGAAGTCATCTTGCTCGGCATATCCGTAAGGCGCAGTGTTGATGACCTCTGAAATCCGCATCAAACGGCAACCTTTAACTTTTTCTATTTCACTCAGAGCAAAATTTATATAGGATTCCCTGTCACCCATGTTCGATCCTAATGCAATATAGGAAATATGTCTGCACCGCTCAATTTCCACTGAAACAGTCTCCAAATGCAGCGCAACGGGTGCCCAGGGCTTCTTAACCTTTACCTTGATTTTTTGCAATGCCACGTTGTCTTCGAGCAATTTCTCCGCTAATCCCTCCGCAACCCTCTCAATCAGCATAAAAACATTTGACTCTACAAAATCTTTTATAATAGAGCATATTTTACCATAATCCAGCGATGTTTCTAAATCATCTGTTTTTCCTGCATTGCGCAAGTCAGTGTAAAGAGTCGCAGATACGACAAATTTCTGCCCAAGTGCATTTTCCTCGGGAAATACCCCATGTTTTCCAAAAATCTCCAGATTTTTTATTTTAATTTTGTCCATCATCCCATCATGCTTTCTGCTATACCTTAGATTTTTCACAATTTGGGTATAACGACGAAAAGACTGTACTCTATTTCATTATTGTGAACATTGTCTATATGGCGCTCGTTTTCAGGTTAGCTCTTTAATATCGCTTCAGTCATCATTATTGCACGTTTTGATTCTTTTACATCATGTACGCGAACGAATGAACATCCCCGCATTACTGCTACAACAGTTGTCGCTAGAGTTCCTTCCAATCTCTCGGTCACGGGTAGACCAAGCACATTGCCTATTACGCTTTTTCTTGATGCGCCAAGCAACACCGGATATCCAAGCTCTTTAATCAAGTCCAAACGATTCATGGCAATAAGGTTCATCTCATGGGTAAACGCAAACCCTACGCCCGGGTCGAGGATGATTTTGTCTGAAGCAATGCCCGCAGCCAAAGCAATGTCTACCGATTCTCTCAAATCTGAAAGCAAATCAAGCAAAAAATCGCTGTAATCTGTTATGGTTCTGTTTTGCATAAGGCAACACGCAGCACCGTTTTCAGCAATTACCTTTCCCATTTTCGGGTCGTGTTTGAGTCCCCAGATATCATTTACCAGTACTGCCCCTGCGGCTAGCCCTGCTTGAGCCACTGCGCTTTTGTATGAGTCGATAGAAACCGGTATGTCAAAACGGATCTTGATTGCTTCTATTATCGGCGCAACTTTTTCAATTTCTTCTCTTTCGCTTATTTCAACATATCCTGGGCGGGTTGATTCTCCTCCCACATCGATGATATCAGCACCGGATTCTATCATTTCTTCTGTATGCCGGAGGGCTCTGTCAAAATTCTCCCATTTCCCTCCATCTGAAAAAGAGTCGGATGTCACATTGAGTATTCCCATAATATAGCATTTGTTGGCAATATCAAATTCACGGTTTCCTATGACCACAATAATATCCTCAGCACACTAGTTCGGTAATCTTGATTTCCCAGTTGCATTGCGAAATCGCAGGGCATACGAAACACAAGCGAGAAATTTTATCCGCTCGATATAAGCAACCGGCAAAATCTGCTTTCTCGCCGTTTTGCATTCTATGTTCAAGAATTGCGTAAGAGATCAAATCTACTTCCGATTTTGTGTAGCCGCATTCCGGAAGGATTATGCTTGCTATGCGATTGCTCTCCTCTTCGTGAGGTGTACCATCCAAATATTGCCTCCAGCGACCTATATCATGGAGCAACGCGGCTGCATACACTATATCTTTTGACACCTCGCAGCCCTCTTCCAAACACATTGCATAGGCTATCCTCGCTACCGCCGCGAAGTGTTCAATGTCATGCTTGCAGAATATCCGTTCAGCTTCCGCATCAGCAATTTTCTTCAATGATTCAACAAATAGTTTGTGTTGCAAAATAGCATTAACGCGATTCATATTACTTAATTGATTCAAAGAACAATCTTTGACGCTCATAATCATCCTTGAACAAACCTCTTGTTGCAGTAGTAATGGTTTTCACTCCAGGTTTCTTGACGCCTCGCATAGTCATGCAGGTGTGTTCCGCTTCGATTACAACCATTACACCTTTAGGTGCGAGGAGTCTGTCAATTGCATCAGCAATTTGCCCATTCATCTGCTCTTGAATCTGGGGACGGCGCGTGAAAACTTCTACAGTCCGAGGCAGCTTGCTCAACCCCGCTACCTTGCCATTGGGAATATACGCAATATGTATTTTGCCAAAAAAGGGTAACAGATGGTGCTCGCATGTCGAGTAAAAAACAATATCCTTTTCGATAACCAATTCGCTGTCCGGAGCCGAAAACTGCTTTGACAGGTGCGCATCCGGAGTCTCATCAAGCCCACCGAATATTTCAGCGCACATTCGCGCTACTCTTTCAGGCGTTTCGAGCAATCCTTCCCTATCCGGATCTTCTCCTATACCTTCGAGAAGCATTCTCACAGCAGTCTTGACTTTTTCCTTATCTACCATTTCACATTGATCCTTTCGAAAACAAAACTCATATTACGGTGGAGAAAAATGCACCAATCAGGCAATACCCGAAAGACAATCCACTCGCAATATGAGATTATAGGCAGCTACAAACGCGGACGTGCTGCCACGCTCATGCAACGGGTGCGGGGTCATATCGCAAGTCCGAGCGCTTGTTCCGCTGTGTCGCAGCATCGGCTTTTCGTTTCCCGGCAACTCCCCATCCGGAGAACACTTTACGTATGATACCCTATTTTGCACATTTTTCACTTGCTTTTATATCGATTTCGACCGATAGTTGCTGCAAAAGCCAAAACCAATCCTTTTTCGCGCACAATCAAGTGTTTCCTCTTTCGTGCATCGTTCTCATATAATAACATATAATTTTATAATAGCAAGCATAACTTTTAATTTATTGAAACCAAACCTCGATTTAAGCTGCTGTTCACGATCATGTTGGAAAAGAGACATGTTTTTGAACCTACATGCTATCAACCGCCATAAGGTATTTGTACAAAATCGAGGCAATCGCAGCTCTGGTTGCAGGATGTCCCGGGCTGTACTGCTCCATGGGCATGTCGTTGTACATGCCTTGTCTATATAGCGTTTCCACCGCGATGACAGCGTATTCCCTGATTGCATACTTGTCAAGAAACTCTTTCGCAGCATCGTCATTTGCATCAGGCGGAACCTTGTTTTCTCTGAGCTGCATCCTATAGATTAAAGCCGCGAGTTGCTCGTTGGTAACAGGGTTGTTTGGTCCGAATCGCCCATCGCCATATCCAAAAATTATGCCATTTTCCACTCCCCAAATGATGGCTTCGGTATACCACATGTCATCTGCTACATCGACAAAAAGGCTCGCTGTCTCTACAATGCTAGGCTCTCCCGCGCAGCGATACAAAATAGTCACAATCATAGCCCTGGTCAATGTGGATTCTATGCCAAAGCTGTCATCGGCGACACCAATCATAAGCTCCATATCATAGACATATTTAACTGCTTGGTAGTACCACTCGCCTTCGGACACATCATCGAACACAGGCCACGGTTTATCCACAAGCGGGATATCAGGTTCAGTTATCTGGGGGGCCTGTGTCCCCGGGCGACTATCATAGCCTCCGCCGCTCCCTCCGGTGTATGTCCATTGCGCATATATGGTAGTGCTTGATGAAAACACTGTTTCTGAACTAATTGCTGTACCACCGGTTGGCGAGTCGTACCAGCCGTCAAAACTGTATCTGCCGCTTCTTGTGGGTATCGGCAAATTAAAGAGTTTACCATCCGTCTCAGTCATTGCGTCTTCAGGACTAACTGTTCCACCATTTGCATCAAAGGTGATTTGGTAAGTGGCAGGCAACGGAGGGGCGATTAACACGATTTCTTTTCGGTCGCGCACTCTGATTCTCGGCAAGTGGTTACTGCTTGCATAATTCTCGCCAATAGATGCCAATCCGGTTACATTTACCTCTGCGCCTTCTTCCAAAAATGATAGATCAACAGTATTGGTGATATATGCATTGATGAATACCAACGCACCAGTGCCTGAAGCGTCAGTCACGGTAAATTGGCTGATAATCTCACCTGTTTTAATGACATCAGAAACTATACCGGTGACATTTAGCAGCAAACCGGTATTAGCCGGTGCCATCGCTTGCGCTGTGGTCATTGCCGTGGGTACAGCGGAGTCGATGGATTCGTCGATGACTGCGATTTTTGTCACCGCCATCTGGGTTTCGCCTTGATAAGCGCTTAACGCACCAGTTACGCGAATTGTTTGGCCTTCGAGGATTCCAGACGACACCGGGAACAGGTTAATACCCCCAGTTGCATCTTGTACATAAATACAATCGAAAAATCCGGTATTGATTGCGCTGTTGCCCGTATATACATTGGAGCTTGCGACACCTTCGATTGTTGCTATGGTTCCTGCTGGAAGCATTTTAGCATGTTCGATGCTTGTAACAATCTGCTCGGGTGCAATTGACAAAATCAAGTTTAGTGCGACATTGTAATTGCTATATTGAAGCGTTGCTGAGTTTTCCATTTCAATTTTCACTTCAAAGTTGGACATGAATGCTCCGCCTGCCGCTATGATAAGGGATGTAGCTCCATTTCCATGGTCAACGATTTCAGATGCGAGCAATATGAATCTATCGTTGAATTTCGTATAATCAGTGCGATAATTTGTCCCAGAAGGTGCAGTTTCACGATTAATTGATTCTCCTTGCAGCGAAAGCATTATCGCCGGCACTACGCTACCTGGTACCGCTAGAGATGGAGCAGCATCCCAGCTGAATCTGTTCTCTTGGTCAACAGTATATATAGTAGACCCACCGTATTGGCTAAACATCTGAGAAGCGTCAACTCCATCCAGGAGAGAGCTAGCCCAATTGTACGAACCGTAGGTTTCCGATAGATATAACCTGAATTGATCAGATGCAGTAGACCATTGCATTGAGTCAGTTGCTGCATCGTCTGACAATCGCAATGTTGAGCCTAATGCAGCTAAAACCATATTTTGTTGTGCAGCCATATGCTCGCTTAGCTGCATAGTTGCTGTATAGCTATAACTTTCATATACATTGCTCCATCCAGTAAGAACCAATGTGCCTCCGCTTCTTGCGAATAACGCTATAGCATCGAGTTCCATTTGGGAATACGACTTATGATCACCATAAACCAACCCTGTGGATGGGTTCATGGCAACAGGGTCGATACGTCTGCTTGGAGCAGTCAGTATCAAGGCTTTGTATTTTTCGTTCATGCACGCATCAATGAGTTCTTGGCTCGTCCATAGAATGTTGACTCTGACACCATGTTCTGCTGCGATTGCAGCAAAGTTTATCATGTTGTCCTTATAGTTGCCATCCACGTACTCGTTGTAGTGGGAAGCGTCAATGCCAAGGTAGACTAAGCTATCGGCATCCCAGACAGCATAAGATATATTGTAGGAGTAACTCAGTTCGCTTCCGTCAGCAAACCTAAGCAATGCAGTGGCTGTCACGGTAGTGTTTCCTGCTACTGTCGGCGCATAAGTATAAGAGTGGGTTACCTCGCTCGTGGGGGGTATAGTCAAATTTAAACTGTCATAGTAAGCAAGAATAATCCCATTGTTGTCTTTGTATTCCAAAGAAAGTAGAGTTGCTGCTTGGCTTTCATTGTTGAATAGACACGCTTCCAAAGTCATACCCTCGCCTGTGACAGGCATCACTGCGCTCTTTTTTACTTCAACAAAACCAGCCGCCTTACCTTGGCCGAGCCATACAGGAGCTGTCACAGCAATTCGATCACCATCAATCGTTGATACAACTACACGCAAATAATAATAACCGGGAAGAGGGTTGTTTAAAGTTTTGTTGTAATTATAGTTCTGCGTATCGGGCATATCCTTTAGTATTTCAACACCGCCGTTTGTTATGAGAGATACTGACTTAATAGTGTTGTGAATTGTTGGATTGACTATCTCTGCTGTGAAGTTGGCTGATGGAGGCACAATGTCAAGAACAGAGCCTAAAGGTTGTCCGTTGACTTTATATACGATCTCAAGATCAGCAACCTCTGTAGCGTACACCCTCATGTCGCGCATTGCTTGATACAGACCTTCCACAGAGAGATCATTTGTCCAAATTGCTGTTCGCGCGGTATTTGAATCTCCCCACAAACCGAGATGGTTGTCTTGATTGTTGGTTGGCGCCAAATGCCATCCTTTGTCAAGAGCTAGGGTATATTGTTCATAAGAGCGGAAGTATCCTCCCGATCCAAGAGCGCCTTCCCCGTTGCCCACCTCAATAAGCGATATGCGTTGGTCTATTACCGGATCGTAATATGCAAAATTCGCAAAATTCCCAAAAGTTGTGCCTGGATGGTTGAACATGGAAACAGAGTTTGGTGTCCTTGAGAGAAGCTCGTAATATGCTCTCATCCCTGCATCATTTCCTTTAGCATTGAGTGCGGAATTATTCCGGCTAACAAAGCCTCCCGTATTGTATGTGTTTATGTGTCCAGGTCCTCCGGACCATGTCATTTCATAACCATATATGCTAATGAAATCCGATGAAAGTGCAGCGTTTGCAGCAGCAATGCCGGCTTGCCATTTTGCGCTATTTGCGTTGTACGTCTCAAGGTTAATGTCTAAGGGATTGTCGCTTGTTGCACCGGTTTCGTCAAAACTGTTGCTATGGTCTGTAACTGCAAAAAAGTCTAGCTCTGCGACGTATTTTGCATAGTCATAGGCTTCCGCCAAGCTTCCTATTCCGTCAGAGTTTGTTGTATGTGAATGGATCTGTCCGAAATACACCTGTTCGCCACCGGTAACTGAGACTGTATAGATAAAAGTCGTTATGTCTCCGGTTATGTATCCGTTTCCTTCTGCCCATGCGTCTATTGTCATAGTTGCAGGGTCGCCGATGAAAAAGGTTTCTTCCAATATCAAGGCATCGGAATATATCTGTTCCACGCCACCATTGATTGTGTACTTGATTATTGCGTTTTGTATTGTGTTTTCAAGCTTGATTGTCGCACCAGGAATTATCGCTCCGGAATTCCTGCTTGAAGTGACCATGGGTAATTTCCCATGGATGTAGGAATATTCCGCTATGCGGCTATCTGCTTTCCTGGGAGCAATCGCTTTTACCAATATGGTTAACGGGAGGGTGGTTATCGTATAATTGCTGTCCATAGCAGCAGACCATGTGAAACCACCGTCTGCGCTTACTAGCATTTCGTATCCTGGTAATGCTTCATCGTCGATAGAACCGGGCGAAAATGCTATCATCTGACCTATGGGAATTGCACCGCTGCCTATGTCTGCTTGAGGTCTGCGCAGTTGATCAGCACCAAGGATGTACTCGCCATTGATGATGATATTATTAATCTGGTGAGTCCCGCCTGATCCTACGGTTGCGCCATTTGCAGCAATATCGCTCGTTTGAATAAATCGCAAGTACAGTGTGCTTTGATTGTTAGCTTCCATAGGTAGTGTTTTTATGAAATTCGTATTGCCAATAGCAACTGCTGACGGTAATGCGACATCCGGGTTATTTCCATCGATCCAAGTGGAACCATCTGTGCTAAATTGCAATTTAAAATCTCGAGGCCCTGTCGCGGATGAACGCATGTTCCAAGAGACCTCAATATTCGCGAAACCTGAACTGCACGTTTCTATGCTCCACCAAGCACTATTCGCAGATCCGTTCAATCCGCTGATGTTCGCACCACCGGATGCAAAGTTGATGTTTTGAGGAGTGTGCGTATCTTTAATGAATTGCAAAATTGATTCCGCCATGTAATCACCACTGGTAGCACCAATTTCTGTAACAGTTCCTGATATGCCCGCAATAATCCACCTTGCTATATCGCCTGCACCATCCACATCGGGTAAAACCGGCTGCGGCAGCGGGGTTCCAAGAATAATATCAGCTGCGCTATCCGAGTTTACGTAGATTTGCGGACCATTGTTTTGCGTTGATATTCCTTTCGTAATCGTTATCCAATCGCCAGGTTGTACGTTTATCAAATTCGCAGGTGCATATAGCCTGACTACCTGACCATTTTGCTCAATGGTGTAGTTGCTGTGTCCACTAGTCCATGTATCATCTTTTGACAGCAATCTCGCATTTTCCAATGCCACCATCATGAACGGGTGGTTATTTGCTAATATATCTGCAACGGTCACCGGTATGGGAGTAGGCAAGGAAGGTGTCGGATCGACGATTTCTATCTCGAATAATTGTGGATTCGATCCGATGCGGTTCTGAAGCTGAACCAGCCCATTGTAAACATTGATCTCACCGGTGATCTTGACTTCTTGTCCGATGAGATTTCTAATATCTGTGCTGTTATATGAGCCTGAACCGGGGCGTATATTGATGCCTGCTCCACTATTATCCTGCAGGTAAACACCATTGTCCGAAGTGCCACCACCATTTCTTGAATTATATACCAAAACACCTTGGACAGTAACTTGGCTCCCGCTTTGCGCTGTGATTGCTTGTGCAACAGGAATTGCAAGAGGTGCATTAGGTTTATTGTAAATAAATACTGCAACATCGCTATTGTCATAGCCTGCTGCAACGGAAATGGCGCTAATGGTCAGGATTGTCTGTGTTCCAAAATCCACTGAGATAGGTGTCGTGTACGTGGTGGACGCTGTAGAAGGCAAGCTGCCGTCAACTGTGTAGTACATTTGCGCACCTGAAGTTGCTGTACTTAGCGTGATTGCGTCACCGTCTGAGATAGTTGCCCCAGTAGGCGGGTTAGCTGTGGGACTCGCCGCTTTGGTCATGCCGCTGCCACTGATGCCGGTCCCTGTCAAAATGACAGAGCCAATTCGGCTGGTCCCCGCCGTAGCAATCGTTCCGCCATTGACCGATTCTCCGTCTTCCACCTGCATACGAATTCGTAAATTTAATGCATTTTCAGCGGCTTGGGGAAGTGCAACAATGATATTTCGGTTCGTCCCGCTAGTCGCAACTGTTGTCAGTGAGTATTCAGACCCTAGCACTTTCGTAAACACTCCACCATCAACAGACATGTAAATAGCGAAATTTTTCGGACCTGTGTTGGAGCCATATGAAGCGAAAGCAAGCTCTAAGTTTTCGTAGCCTACTGTCGAGGTCGTTATCTCCCAATATCCGCCCACAGACCATGTGTTGTAATACACTGTCCCATTGTTTGGCGTGAAACCGCTGTATGCAGCGGTGGAAAATAGATATGATTCGCTTTTTTTCCCACCACCATCCGCAGCGGTTCCCTGGTTGCCGTCTAGGGCTCCGGTCAATGTCCATTCTGCTAGTGTTTCTGTCAGTGCTCCGACATTTTGCATGATGTTGATGCTCAAAGTAAATACCATCACAAACGCCAATAGCAAAGACAATCTTTTATGTAGTTTGCGTTTCATCGCGTGTCCCTCCCAAATCTTATATGAATAAAATACCAAATGCTGAGTTAAATACTCCAGAAAAATCCAACAAACATGATGCTTCATCGCGAATCGCCAAATATAAACCATTAGTCACCCATCAGTAACCCCATTAATAATTTCATGTCTTTAATCTCCAATAAACAACACTCCATTGTTTCTAACAAGCTGCAATAGTCTCAAAAACTAACTGAGAAGCATCGTTCATTCGGCTTTGTCGCTCATGGTCTTCCATAAATTCCATTGTGGCAGTGTTTTGCGACACAGTTAAGATAGACAAAGCTGCAATGTGATTATCGGATGCGAATTTAGCGACTACACTAGAAGCCATGTCTACAATATCACAGGATACACTAGTACCGGGTATAAAAAAACGATCATTTGTTTCAACATCGCGCACTATTGCTTTAATTGAGTGTTTGTGTGCAGCGTTCAATGCGCATTTTATTAATTCAGCATCTGAGCTGTCGGCTATTATGACCTCCCTTAGCATGATATCAGGTTTTCTCGCAATGCATTCACCAAGATAAACAACACGACGAGCACCAAGTTGAACCGCATCGTGCATATACATCAGTGCACATGCTTCTCCATAACCCACAGACACAAGCGCAACATCAATGCTATTATAACTGCCCATGTACCCCAACAGCCCTCGGAGCTCATACAATATGCGAGCATTCTGGAGCCAGTGCGCAGCCAACATCTTCAGTCGCATCGGATCATCGGTCATTATGACCCACGATGGCAGCGAATCTGTCAAATTCGACAATCCCGTTAATCGCGTAAACTCTGACAAGACACATGCTCCTTCAAAATTTCAACACCCAATAATTCCCTTGGCTTATTGGAAAATGCTACACATACATAAATGACGCAGAAATAAAATCATTTAACATAATGATATTGCAACAAAAATAATTTATATTGCAAGTTTAGCAGATGTGTGATGCTATAGCAATATAGATTTTAAATGATCGCACGCAGGTCGCACGCAATATCAACTCCGCATTATTCACAAAATATTTACATCTGCCCGGACTGATTTAAAAAAGTAAGTAGACATTTGCGCAAAACATGTGTATGATACATTTTTGATGGGACTTGCTACTATATTTATCTCGAAAGCTGAAAGGCGATGACGAAATGATTTCCGAAAAAATGATTAATCTCACCAAAAACAACAGCGTAATACGCGCTATGTTTGAAGAGGGCAATAGGCTCGCCGCTTTATATGGACGCGAAAATGTGTATGATTTCAGCCTTGGTAATCCTAATTTCCCGGCACCTGAAACTGTAAAAACTGCAATAATCGACATTCTCAACGAAGAGGATTCCGTTGAACTGCACGGATACATGTCCAATGTAGGTTTCCCTGATGTTAGGAATGCAGTAGCAAATTCATTGAACTCGAAGTTCGGCACAGACTTTAGTTTAAGTAACATTATCATGTCTGTGGGTGCAGCAGGAGGCTTGAATGTCATCTTAAAGACGCTTTTAAATCCCGGAGATGAAGTGATAGCTATATCACCATACTTTGTGGAATATGGCAACTATGTGAGCAATTTTGACGGTAAGCTAGTAGTCGTACCCGCCAACTCAGTCGATTTCCAACCTGATGCAGCGGCTTTGGAGCAAAGCATAACACCAAAAACCAAAGCCATTATAATCAACACCCCAAACAACCCTACAGGAGTAATATATTCTGAAGACACAATTAAAAAAATCTCTGCTGTTTTAAATGAAAAGTCCAAGGAATTCGGTTTTCCGATTTACATCCTGGCAGATGAGCCATATCGCGAATTGGCATATGATGATATCGAAGTACCTTACCTCACTAAGTTTTACAAGAATACGATTGTATGCTATTCTTGGTCAAAGTCCCTCTCGCTCCCCGGTGAACGAATCGGGTATCTCGTGATACCAAGCGAACTTGACGATTTTCAGCTTATCTTTGATGCCGCTTCCATCGCCACCCGTATACTCGGCTATGTAAATGCTCCATCGCTCATCCAGAAAGTTGTCGCAAGATGCCTTGATGAAATGACAGATATCGCATCATATGACGCAAACAGGAAACTGCTTTTTAGCGGCTTAACCAACTGCGGCTTCGAGCCGGTTTTTCCCCAGGGAGCTTTCTATATGTGGGTAAAAACACCAATCAACGACCAGGAATTTGCCGAAGCAGCGAAAAAGCACAACATTCTCTTAGTCCCCGGCACATCGTTTGCCTACCCCGGATATGTCAGAATCGCTTATTGCGTAGCAAAAAGCACAATAGAGAACTCAATGCCCGGATTCCGAGCGCTCGCAATGGAACTGGGGATATATCGTGAGGAGTTGAAATAAAATGGAAGAAAAGAAAACTATCCTCTCAGGTATCCAACCCAGCGGGGAATTAACTCTTGGCTCATATCTAGGCGCATTGAAGAATTGGGCTGCACTATCTGAGACATACGATTGCTACTACACGATAGTGGATATGCATGCAATCACAGCCCGGCAAGATCCGGCGGAATTGCGTCAGCGAACTCTTTCGCAGCTTGCTCAATACATTGCCTGTGGAATCGACCCTGTCAAAAACACGCTTTTTATCCAGAGTCACGTCCCAGCGCATGCGCAGCTCAGTTGGGTACTCAACTGTTACGCTATGTATGGAGAGCTTTCCCGCATGACGCAATTTAAAGACAAGTCCGCAAAAAACGAAGAAAACATCAATGCAGGTTTGTTCACGTACCCTGCGCTGATGGCTGCGGACATATTGCTTTACCAAGCGGATTTGGTGCCCGTTGGCGATGACCAGAGACAGCATGTGGAACTCACGCGAAATATCGCTATAAGGTTCAATGGCATATACGGTGATGTCTTCAAAGTACCTGAACACTATATCCCAAAAGTCGGCGCCAGGATCATGGATTTGCAAAACCCAAGAGATAAGATGTCAAAATCCGCTATCTCCGAAGGTGGCTGCATTCTTCTGTTGGACGAACCTGAGAGCATCATGCGCGCATTCAAACGTGCGGTGACTGACAGCGAGACAGACATACGCTATGACCCCGCAAGCAAGCCGGGAATATCAAACCTTATTGAAATCTATTCAGTATGCACAGAAAAGAGTATACCTGCCATCGAGTCGGAGTTCGCCGGTAGCGGATACGGCACACTCAAAGAGCGCGTTGGTGAAGCAGTAGTCGAAACCTTTCGTCCCATCAGAACAGAAGCTATGAGGCTTGTTAGCGACAAATCCTATCTTGAGACAATATACAAGCAAGGCGCTCAAAAAGCTTCCATCACTGCAAACAAGACATTATATGACGCTTACGAAAAAATAGGCTTCATATTAAACTAGTACGTTTTTTCAATGCATCCTGATATACCAATCACCCATCGCGTTTTTTCGCCGGCTCAGATCTTTCATATCAAAACCATTGCTACCGGAGGCTAGTTATTATGTCAACTTCATACGAAAAACTTATAATCGCCGGGGCGTTGGCTCTTGGGCTCGGCATTGTGCTGACGCCTCTGGCAAAACGGTTCGCGTACATTGTAGGTGCGATTGATGTACCAAAAGATGCTCGTCGGATGCACAAGGTTCCTATTCCAAGGCTTGGAGGCTTGGCGATTTTCTTTGGTTTCATAACCAGCGTATTGATTTTTGCCAACATTACTACGCAGATACGCGGCATTTTGATAGGCGCGGTAATAA
>Ga0099364_10004158_pt1 | contig 22007 bp, 20 predicted proteins | sample TergutTh196P3_FD_73070 | JGI IMG/M metagenome (GOLD analysis project Ga0099364, IMG submission 73070) | Microcerotermes parvus P3 segment gut microbial communities from Pointe-Noire, Republic of the Congo - Th196 P3 | ecosystem: Host-associated > Arthropoda: Insects > Digestive system > Gut ...
AAGAAAAAAAAAAAGAGAAGAAACACGAAAAAAAAAAAAAACACAAAAGAAGAGGGGGGGGGGGGGGGGGGTAGACAGCGTTTATTTGCAGCCTCTTTTTCTATATATCTATGCCTTGTTTTATTCGCTGTTTCTTCATGTCCTGTCCCACTTTTTGAACTCCCAGAGCCCGGATATCCCGGGGCGGAATATGATGAACTGGAGCAGACTCCGCCGGAAGCCCCTGCCGGAATGGGGTGGTTTTCCCTCAGCATTGATACAAACCCCGCGCGGACAATACTCCCGACAGCGCCTGAGTTTAAGACATACAAACTGCACTTTATCCCGAAAGCAATCGACGGCATAACCAGCAATACAGAATTCAGCATTTACAGAACACCCGGTAACTTGAACACGCCTGTTCTATTGTACGCCGGAAGATGGGATTTAATTGTAACGGCATATACAGACGAAGGCGATGAAGAAGACCCACCCGAAGTGAATGTCGCAAGCGGCAGCTTTCCCAATAATTTACTTGATCCCGGAAACGGCTTCCTTATAGGAGGAGCCGACGGAGTTGACCGCGGCACCGTTACGCTTAGACCAATCACCGAAGGGAAAGGCACATTCAGTTGGACAATCAACTATCCTTCCGGTCTTAATGCATTTCCTGACGGCGTTGCAATCACATCGGCAAGCATGGCGATTACATCGTATGCGACAGATGAGACGGTAGATCCGCCGCCAACACTTTCAATAGCAGGAACATCCGCAACCGGCGGGATAGAATTGGCTGCCGGATATTACAGAGTGAACATCACCCTGACAAGCAACAACGCGGCAGGCAGCGATGAGAAAACCGCCTCGTTAATGCAAATACTCCACATCTATACAAACATGGTAAGCGAATACACCCGCACCTTTACCGCGTCAAACTTTTCCGGCACGTTGACAGGGGATGTAACCATTGACGGAGCCGCCGTTGACGGAACCGCCGCTTTAGGGGATGTCCTGACCGCAAATACAACCGCGCTTAGTGGAAGCGATGATGATGCAACCTATTACCAATGGAAGCGTAACGGCGTAAACATACCCGGCGAAAGAAATAAAACATACACCGTTAAACCGTATATCGGCAGTACCGGCGATCCGGTTAATATGCAAATTACCGTTGAAGTATACCGCGCCGGTTATAACGGAAGCCGTACAAGCGATCCGGTTACAATAACAGATGCATTGATTACGAGCGATGATGATATTGTCTTTATCATAACAGACACCGGCACAGCATTTACAGCAACTCTGAATACTATTCCGATTATTGAAGACGAGTCTATTCAAAATGTTATTAATGCGATAAGAACTACTGCCAACGGCGAGGACTGCACGATCCGCTTTGTCGGCAATGGCGCTGACCCGCTGGCTGTCGGCAATAACACTATCACGTTTAACAACACCGGCGGTACTTGGGGCGAGATCAATCTTGAGGGGAGTTTTACGGGGAACACCGGTAATAATCTTGTAACAATAAATGACGTTACGATTAACAGTACGGCTAGTATTGCAAATGCCAATACCTCTACAGTAATTTCGATGCAAAACGGCGAATTAAACATCAGCGGCGGCACGGTGCGGAACACTGGTACAGGCAGGGCGATTTTAATTTCCGGCGGGCTAACTACTATTTCGGGTAATGCGGTAGTTACTTCGGGTAATACGGATGCCGCGCAAGGTACGATTCATATTAACACTTCAGACGATACCGACACACGGCTCTCAATCACCGGCGGCGCGGTGCGGAACTCGGCTAACAACGGCAATACGATTAACAACCAAACCAACGGCGGTGTTTCAATCAGCGGCGGCGAGGTTTCGGCAACAACAGGCGGCAGGGCTATTAGAAATACTTCTTCGGGGGCTGTAACAATTAGCGGCGGCGAGGTTAAGGCAACATCAGGCTGGGCTATTGATAGTTCCACAAGTTCAATCACTGTTACTGGCGGCGAGGTTACTGCAACAACAGGGGTTGCTATTCGCAGCACTTCCACAGGCACGATAACGATTAGCGGCGGTACTGTTTCGGCAACAACGGGCAGGGCTATTGAAAGTACAGGCTCGGGGGCTATCACTGTTTCGCAAACCGGCTCTGTCGATACGGTGATTTCTTCGACTAATGGAAATACCGGTCAAGGCACGATTCATCTTAACGGCGGCGGCAATCTTTCAATCAGCGGCGGCTTGGTGCGGAACACGGGAACGAGCGGCACTGCGATTCTCAACGCTACTACAGGCGACATCACGATTAGCGGCGGCACGGTTTCGGCAACTGAAGCAGGGGCAGGGGGCAGGGCGATTTTTAGCAATGGCGGGGAGATCACTATTTCGCAAACCTACCCTGCTGTCGATACGCTGATTACTTCGGCGAATACGGCTAACACGGCAGGTACGATTGTTCTTTCCGGTGGCGGCAGTCTTTCGATAGAAGGCGGTACGGTGGGGAACACGTCAAGCGGCACTGCGATTTACAACGGCACTACAGGCGCGATTACAATCAGCGGCGGCGAGGTTTCGGCTGGTACTGGCAGGGCTATTTTTAGCAATGGCTTGGGGCTTATTACTGTGTCGGATAACGCGCTGATTACTTCGGCTAATACGCAAACCACTCAAGGCACTATTCATCTTAACGGCGGCGGCGGTCTTGAAATAAGAGGCGGTACGGTGCGGCACACTGGAAACACAGGCAATGCGATTTACAACGGCACTAACGGCGGTATCACCATCAGCGGCGGCAAGGTTGAGGCAACGCTTACTGCGGATGCTTATGCTGTTTATAGTGCGGGGACGGGCGTGTTGAGCATTGACTGGCATAATGCAGAGATTATCGGGAAGGTGCATCCAGAAGTAGAAGGAGACGGTACGGCTGCAAGTCCATACTTGGTTACACAAGGCAATATGCGTTATGTGTTTGCCGACCTTGCCGGAAATTATCAACTCACAGAAAATGTTGACCTAACAGGTACAGGCAACTGGGCGCCGATTGGTCAAACAGGTGCCGCATCCTTTACAGGCACATTCGACGGCGACGGCTATACAATAAAAGGCTTAACCATTGAGGCGGCAAGCGCAACACAAAGCTATGGAATGTTTGGCATGATAAGCGGAACAGTTAAAAACCTTGGGCTTGTCGATGTGAACATCAATGTAGATCAAGCAGCGGGCGTAAGCATAGTAGGCGGCTTTGCAGGGCAGATTAACACCATAGGCAGTGTAGAAAACTGCTATGTTACCGGCAACATTAGCGGCAACGACAGTGTAGGCGGCATTGCGGGAATAAACAATGGCACTGTAACAAACAGCTACGCTAATGGCAATGTAAGCGGCAACCACCAAGTAGGCGGCATTGTGGGACAGAATAATATCGGTACAGCCAACGTGAGAAACAGCTACTTTATAGGCAATGTAATCGGCAACGAATATGTAGGCGGCATCGTGGGAAATAACAACAATGGCACTGTAACAAACTGCTACACTAAGGGCATCGTTAGAGGCGCTAGCAGTGTAGGCGGCATCGTGGGTTCAGGTTCCGGCGGCGCAATAACAAACTGTGTTGCCTTAAACTCGTCAATAGAAAGAACATCGGTAAGCTTAACTTCTTTTGGGCGTGTGCGCGGATCAACAGGCGGCACCTTTACCAACAATCACGCACTTGACACAATGACGGTAGCGGGAGAAGGTGTCACAGGAACATCAACAGACAAAAACGGCGCAGCTGTAACCGCAACAGATGCTGCCGATGTTGACTGGTGGACAACAGCGGCAACAGGAGTTGGCTGGATTATTCACGACGAAAAAACCGATGCAGACGAGACCTCGCCGTGGTGGTGGGATGATGCAGAAAAAAGCCCCAGATTGTGGTTTGAGTAGGGGGCGAAAGAATTTGAAAATGGTACCTGTCAAAGGGAAGCGTTTAGACAAAACAACCCTTGTCTGGTACATGTAATGGTGGTGAATATTTGGAAATCTATGCTTCGAAAAAGCATAGTTGGGCGGCTGTGGAAAAGCCTGTAGAGGGCGTTTGGAGCCAACCGAGTTTAACCAAGCATCAAAATGGAAAGGAGAATTAAAATGACCAGAAATAATTTGGCGACAACAGCCCTCGAAAGGTTTTTACACAGCAGCCCAAGCAGGATATATCGAACCAGACATCTTTCGAAGCAGTGAACATGATAAGTTTACATAACTGCTGCGATTTCTTTATGAACCATATCGCTGATAATATCAGCAGAGGTTATATTTGTATGTCGAAAACAATTTTTAGACTTTGGTCGATACGCTCTATAAAAGATTTTGGTAAAGCAGATACATACTTTTGTATAAATGATTTATCAACAGTAACTATTTGTGAAAAGTTTACGACAGAAGTTCTATCCAATTTTGATGTACCCTTTTCAAGACGGAAATTGCCCGGCGCGTTTTCAAGATCAAGGTTTGATGTAATAGGGGCGCACATAACCGTACTGATGGAACTGCGGTTCATTGTATCGCTTTGTATTATCAGTACAGGTCGGGCTTTTGCCGGTTCCGAGCCTCGTGCCCTTGGCAGGTCTGCCCACCATATTTCGCCTTTTATCATTACCACTCAACCTTTTCAAGAATATCAATCTGGGATTGCAAAAGGTCTTCATCAAGTTTTGACGGAATTCCGGCGTAAACATCATTATGAGGCTGTTCGTCTGGGAAGCGAATTTCCACATAACTCAAATCACGAAGCAAACCAAGTAAAGAAGGGGCTTTGCTTTCATCACGAATATTTAATACAACACTTTGCATACTTAAAAGGTACTGCAATCGAAGGGACTTGTCAATTATTCGCAAAAGGAGGCAACAGTATCGGTGGGGGAAAGTGATGCCTGTCATGGGTAAGTTTGTCTACAGCTTTTTTCACTTTTCACTTTTCATTTTTCTTTTATTAACTGCCTCGTACGAAGCAGTTAATATAAACAAGCAATGGAGAATTGTCTCCGCGTTGCGGAGACTTCGATTAACGACGCCGCTATCGAACCAAAGGTTCGCAGCGGCTAAAAAATGAGGTTAAAACAATGGCAAAGAACAAGATTAGAGCGCATTTATACGACAATACGCTAACCGCCGACGACGCTCACGACTTTATCGCAAGAGCAGAGATCATGAGATCGCTGACCGTAAAAGACATTTGCGACTCAGCAGTAACAAGAGGCGGAGCCGATATTTCGGCAGCCGCAATGGAACACGCCGTTGAGCTATTTCACAAAGAGACAGCATATTTATTAAGCAACGGATTTGCGGCAAACACCAGCCTGTACCACGCCGCAGCCAGAATTAAGGGGGTGTTTAATTCGCCCGTAGAAACATTTGACCATGAAAAACATTCTATCGACATCAATTTTAATCAAGGCGACTTAATCCGCAAAGAGATGGATGATGTAGAAGTTGATGTCAGGGGATTAGCAAGCACAGACGCCTACATAGCGCAAGTTGTCGATGTCAAGACGCACAGCATAAACAATATCATTACCCGCAACTATGACATCCGAATTATCGGCAACAAACTAAAAATTGCCGGAAGCGATCCTCGAAACGGGGTATTTTTTATCAGTGAAACCAATCCCGCTGCCAGAACAAGCGTACCGCCGGAAGACATTATTAACAATAATCCTTCTGAATTGCTAGTCCGCTGCCCGGGAACCCTTAGCGGCAGGTATAAACTGGAGATTGTAACTCAATACGGCTCCGGCGGCAAACATTTTCTAAAAGAACCGAGAATCTTGGTTTTCGACAGGATTCTTACAGTTGGCGCATAAAATAATGGGCAAGCCCCTGCCCTCAGGCGAGGGCAGACTCCGCCCTCGAGCGAGGCAAGGCTCTGCCCTCAAGCGAGGGCAGACTCAACCCTCAGTATACCGGCTCCGCTATGCTTAAAAACGTAAGCACGATTGTAAGCCCGTTTATTCTGGAACAGGGAAACATCCAGCAAGAGAAAATGAAACGAGATGAATAAGAATTTATTTCAGGGGAAGCAGACTCACACGGGTTTTACGTTGGTCAATCGTAACCAATGCGATTTCCCGTTCTTCCACACGCCATGCAGCATATTTAAGAGCTTGTAAGATGTCTTCTCTTTCAAGGTAAGGGTAGTAGGCAAGAACCTCATCAATGGAGTAACCTGCGCCAATTTGGTTTACCACCATGCCGACTGTTACCCTCATGCCGCGGATACAGGCTTTGCCGCCCATTACGGCAGGGTTACAAGTTATTCTATCAAAATGTTCAGTGTACATCTCATAACTATAATACAAAAATGAATGTTTGTCGAGCCGACAAACAGAGCTTGTAAGATAATGTTTAAATCCTTGACAACCGCCGGATATTACTATATTTTGTTTTAACAATGCTGCCCCGGACATTTCATCCTATAATCTGCGAATGGTTTTCCGAAAACTACGGAACTCCCACATCCGTGCAGGCAGAATCGTGGCCGTTGATTGAGCGCGGAGAAAATGTACTTGCCCTTGCGCCTACGGGAAGCGGCAAAACACTTACCGCCTTTCTTTCGGCAATCTCGCGTTTTTGTGTTGATGCGCAGCAATACCCTGCGGAAAAACTTTGCGTTCTTTACGTCTCACCGTTAAAGGCTTTGAACGAGGACATTAAACGTAATCTGCTTGAACCGTTAGCTGCAATTAAACAGCGTTTTGAGAAGGAGGGACAGCCCTTTCCTTCTATCCGCGTACAGACACGTTCCGGCGACACCCCGCAGTCCGAACGCCGGCGTTTTTTTATTCACCCTCCGTCGATTCTTGCCCTTACGCCGGAAAGCCTTTCTATTTTGCTTCTTAACCCAAGGGGCAGGCAGGTACTTTCATCTGTCAAATATTTGATTATCGACGAAGTACACGCCTTGCTTGGAAATAAGAGGGGTGCATACCTTTCCTGCCAGATAGACAGGCTCACTCTTATAGCCGGGGATTTTCAGAGGATAAGCCTTTCGGCAACTGTCCGAAATCCGCAAATCGCAGCGGGTTTTGTTGGAGGAATTGGAAGGGAAGTTAGAATTGTCGCTCCGCCGGCAGAAAAAAAGATAGACTTTCACGTTGAATTCCCTGCGTTAAGTGAAGAAAATGCTCCCGATCAAAATACGCCTCCCGGTATACCGGATGAAACATTCATTCCCGGCAAAGAAAGCAGCCGTTATACGCCATTAATCAAATATGTTTTAAGCCGTATTTTGGAAGGCTCCACCTTGCTTGTTTTTGCAGAATCACGGCGGAGGGTGGAACGGCTTTGCCACTTTATAAACGAAGCCGCCGTTTCCGGTTTTGCGCATAACAACAAAAATACAGGGCAGGATTTTAACGATCGTTTTTACAACGGAGCGATTGCCTTTCCCCACCACGGGTCGCTTGCAAAAGAGATCAGGCGAAGCGTGGAGAAGGGGCTTGCCGAAGGAAAGATCGCCTGCGTAGTAGCGACTGCTTCTCTTGAACTTGGAATTGACATCGGCAGTGTTGACGAGGTTGTTCTTGCGGGAAGCACTGGAAGCGTATCACAGGCGCTGCAGCGCATAGGGCGTTCAGGCCACAGTGTAGGGCAGGTCAGCAAGGGAAAGCTTTTTGCCTTCCACGGAAAAGACCTGCTAATTGCGGCGGCGCTAAAAAGCGCGGTTGACGAGCGTGATATAGAAGAAATCCGTCCAATTGAAAACCCCCTTGATATACTTGCGCAGGTAATTCTTTCTCTATGCGCAGAAAGGGCAAGAAATATAGATGAGTTGTATGAACTTATAAGGAAATTTTATACCTTCAAGAATCTCAGCTACGATTCTTTTTATTCTGTTATACGAATGTTGGCAGGGTTTTCTGCGACAGATAGCGAAAATAAATTGAGGTTACGCGAAATTAAACCCCGTATCTGGATGGATAAAATCGAAGGAATAATCGGGGTGCTTGACGGAACTACTACCCTGCTCTACACTTCCGGCGGAGTTATCGCTAACCGCGGACTGTATTCAATGAGGCTTGCAGACGGTACAAAAATCGGTGAACTTGACGAAGAATTTGTGTGGGAACGCGGCATTGGCGATCGTTTTGATTTCGGCGCGCGGGGATGGCGTGTAACAAAAATAACCGCAGAAGCTGTAGAAGTTGTTCCGCTTGATAACCGCGCGGATTATATTCCCTTTTGGAAAGGCGATATCTCTTTTAGAAGCGTCAACTTAACAGAAAGGCTGCTTACGATTCTGGAAAACTACAATAAAAGTAAATACATCCAAACACGCTTATCGCACTCCGCGAATGATTCGCTTGCAGAATTTCTGGACGCGCAAATCTCAGCGCAAAACAAACTTCCGCTTCCTGACAGAACAAATGCAACCGTGGAAATTATCAAAGGAACTGAACTTAACAGGGATTTTACTACAATTGTTTTTCACAATTTCCGCGGAGGGCAGATAAATTATCCGCTTTCGCTTGCTTTGTCGGCGGAAATGCAGGAGATAATCAACCTGCGCGTAGAAAGTTTTGCAGGTGACGACAACATACTTTTTCTTCTTCCGCGCTTTGGACTGGAAGAGACATCCCTAAAACCTGAAGAAATTTTCCGCCGCGCTCTGGAAGCGATTGAAACTCCCGTAAACGGCGGCATCATCAAAGGAGAAAGGCACTTTAGAAACCGCCTTGAAAGCTCAGGAGTTTTTGGCGCAAATTTCCGTGAAGCTGCGGAAAGAAGCATGCTTCTCCCAAAAGCGCCTTTTGGCAAACGCACTCCGCTTTGGATCATGCGCCAGAGATCAAAACGCCTCTTTGACGCTGTATCCGGCGAAGACGGTTTTCCCGTAACGGCGGAAGCCTGGCGAAGCTGTCTTGTTGACACTTTCGACATGAACGGTTTTCGCGATCTGATAACCGCGATTAACAATGGAAGCATTACACTTTCCTTTTTTCAAACAAATATACCAAGCCCGTTTTCCAAAGACCTTGTAAGGGCAGAAACAAATGCGTTCATGTATGAATACGATGAAAGAAAGGATCTTGCCGGGCGGAATAATACTGCGACCCTTTCGGATAAAGTAATAGAAGACGCCATCGGAAATGCAAACCTGCGTCCTGTCCTGAAAGCATCAACAGTAGAAGAATTCACAACAAAATTACGGAGAGAACTTTCCGGCTGGGCTCCGGATGACGCGCTTTCCCTTAACGAATGGGTAAAAGAACGGATAGCCATTCCCCTTGATGAATGGAAAGCCCTCTGTCTTGTCATGCCGGAAACACTGGTACATGAAATTGGCAGCGCAAAAATAAAAACAATTACACGTAACGGTGCGGCAATCGCTTCCGTAGTTCACCGTGAATGGGAAGATGACTGGAACAACGAACCCCTAAACCTGCTTGGACAATGGCTTCGCTGCGAAGGTCCTGTATCAATAGAAAGAATTTGCGAAGTTTTCGGCACAACCGCCGCCGAAACAGAAGACGCGGTAAACGCGCTTGTCGAAGTAGATGAAGCAGTCCGCGATGTAACTGTGTCACAAAACGAAGAACGATCAGCAGATAACAAAGAAGATACTGCGGTGGACACTCACCGCTCCGTGTTATCTGCTAACCGCTCTTTGCTAATCTGCGACAGAGAAAACCTTGAAATGCTGATGCGTCTTTCGCGCAAAAAAGCGCGGCAGGTTATTAAAGAACGGCATATTTCTGTTCTGGTTCCCTTTCTTGCTTTGTGTCAGGGGTTAGCTGAAAACCAAAACGCTGTTTTCAGGAAAAACCTCTATGCATGGACAGCGCCGGCAAAACTTTGGGAAACGGAAATCCTCCGTGCAGGAAATTCCGCCTATGATCCGGAAATAACAAACCGCGAGATACGCGAAGGCAGGCTCCTCTGGTACGGCGCAGGAAAAGAACGAATCGCCTTCTGCCGCCCCGAAGATTTTGATTTGGTATGCGGAAGTTCGATGTCCAAAAAGGAAAAAGCAAATTCTGCGGATGAAGGTTTTGAGCGGCTTTTATCTTCGCCCTTTTTTAACCGTCCGCGTGATTTTTGGGAGATAAAAAACGAGCTTGAACAAAGCAACAGCCGTACCTGCGCACAAGCTCTTTGGAACGAAGTCTGGAAAGGCCGCCTTACAGCGGATTCTTTTGAACCTGTCAGAAAGGGGATCCAACACGGCTTTATCCCGAAAGAAATTGAGCTTCCGCAAATGAAAGAAGATGCGCCCCTGCCCGGACGTCATCCGAGAATTCCCGCAGCGCTTCGCAACCGCTGGCGAAGCGGCGCTCCTGTTGCAGGCAACTGGTTTTCCCTCGTCATTGAAGGCGAGCAGCCAGGCCCGCTTGAAGAAGATATGCTTAACCGAAGCCGTGTACGCCTGCTGTTGGACAGATGGGGCGTACTCTGCCGCCCGCTGCTTGAACGCGAGGAAGCTCCCTTTTCATGGTCGAATCTGTTACCTGCAATACGCCGCATGGAACTTGCGGGGGAGTTAATGGCAGGGCGATTTTTTTCAGGCATTAATTCACTGCAGTTTGCTTCACCTTCCATTGCAGCCGAACTTGAACAGGCGGAAAACTTTGACGGCATTTACTGGATGAATGCGGCAGATCCGGCAAGCCCCGCAGGGCTCGACATTGAAGGACCGGGATATCCGTTATGCGCAAGAAGCTCACATAACAGGCTTTATTACAGAGGTTCAGACCTTATAGCCATTTCAACCAAAAGCGGAAGAAACTTGCAAATCTTTATCAGCATAGAAGACCCTGTTCTTGAAAAATTAATCGAACTTATAAAAACACCCCGTAAAAGAGCCGTACTTCCGGAAAACAAAATAGTTATCGAAACTATCAACGGCGAACCTGCGGCGGGCAGCGTTTATGCTCCATGTTTTATATCCCAAGAATTTGAAGCTGACCGCGGAAAACTTGTTTTATGGTAAAAAAGCGATATCATCAGGAATTAATAAAATTAGTACTATTCACAATCGAATAATTAAGCTATGCTGTAACAATGAAAATAAAACATCTCTTTATAGTGGTATTAATTACTGCAACGGTTTTTTTAGGCTGCAACACAAGCAGTTCCGGTTCTTCTTCAGGCGACTGGCCGGAGAATTTTGATGGGGACACATCTTATGCACTGGGTATGAATATCGGCTACGGGCTGCTTGACAGTATGTACTCTGATGGTGTCTTTCCGAATTTGGATGATTTTTTTAAAGGTATACAGGATGCCATGACAGGCAGACAAACCCGGTTTGATCAGTTTGAAGCTGCAAATTTGCTAGATATAGCTTTTGGCGCACTTGATGAAGCTATGTATATGGAAGCTTACACGATTGAAAATGAATTCTTCATTGAAAACGGCAGAAGACCCGAAGTATTCACAACCGCAAGCGGATTACAATACGAAGTAATCACAGAAACAGACGGACGAAAGCCTACGCTTGATTCCGTAGTCAGGGTACATTACGAGGGCAGACTAATCAGCGGCGCGCTTTTTGACAGTTCTTATGAATACGGAGAACCTCTGGAATTTGGTCTAAGCGATGTTATCTACGGCTGGGGAGAAGGCCTCCAATTGATGAGCGAAGGAAGCCAATATATTCTATATATACCGTCTGATCTTGCTTATGGCGCATCCGGCATCGGGCCGATACCTCCGTTTGCAACATTAATTTTTATTGTCGAACTTCTCGAAATTATTGAGTAAAGAGTTAAGGAAAGAATATGAAAAAGCTAATAATTTTTCCTTGTTTGTTTTTTGTAGTGTTTGCGCTGAATGCCAGGGCTATTCAGGAAGAATATAGGGCTGCCGAAGAAAAAGCCCGCGTAAGTTATGCATTTGGCATGGTGATCGGCCTCAGTTTCGACTTCGGCTCGATGGGGATTGACTTTGATTATTCCGCCTTTGCCGAAGGTTTAAAGGCAGTAATTGAAAATGACAATTATCAATTCAGCGAAATGGAAGCATATGATATTATCGGAGCCGCCTTGGATGAAGCAATGGAGAGGCAGGCTGTAGTATACCGCCAGATCGAAGAAGATTTTTTAAATGAAAATGTTATAAGGCCGGAAGTAATGTTTACAGAAAGCGGCCTTCAATTTGAAATTATTGAAGAAACGACAGGCGAAAAACCAAGATATGATTCAGTTGTAAAAGTCAATTATATAGGTACATTAATAGACGGCACAACATTTGACAGCTCTTACGATTATGACGGCGCGTATATTCCTTTGGATATGGTTATTGAAGGCTGGTCGGAAGGATTGATGCTTATGAGTGTGGGCAGCATTTACCGGCTTTATATACCTTCATATCTTGCTTATGGAACTGAAGGGTTTCATCCGGTAATACCGCCGTATTCAACATTGATCTTTACAGTTGAGTTATTGGAGATATTCAACGAGGAATTCTGATCCTGAAGATTGAACCTTCACCGGCGCGGCTTTCCACTTCGGCTCTTCCATTGTGAACGAGTGCAATGTGCCGGACAATGGAAAGCCCAAGCCCGGTGCCTCCCGCTTCCTTGCTTCTTGCACGATCGACACGGTAAAACCTTTCAAAGATTCGCTCAAGATGTTCAGCGCGAATTCCAATCCCTTTGTCGCGGACTTCAAATACAACAGCTTCATTTTCAAGATATGCGTTGATCCATATCTTTGATTCGGCGGGTGAATATTTAATGCTGTTATCGATCATATTGACAAGCGCCTGAACAATTAATGAACTGCACACATTTGCTTTTAATCCTTTGGGGCTTTCTACAATTAGTTCAATTTGTTTTAATTTTGCCTGCTGATCAAGAGAAGCGGCAGCCTCGTCAATGAGAGATGCAATTTCTTCTTCTTTCATTTCGTATGTTTTGTTTTCGCCGGTTTCCAAACTTGCAAGCGACAAAAGGTCGTTTGTAAGATATTCCATGGTGCAGGCGTTTTTGTGAATAATTTTGATGGATTTAATTAACTGTTTTTGATTTACATCTTCGTTAGGCACAACAGAAACTTCCTGTTGCTGCGAATCCTGCGACGAAACAGCATCAAGCAGGTTTTCCGAAAATCCCTTGATAAGCTGAATCGGCGTGCGCAGTTCGTGCGAAACATTTGCAACAAAATCTTTGCGAATCCTTTCCAGTTTTACAAGGCGGGTAATTTCCTGCAGTACAAGGACAACGCCTTCGTTTGTTTTGCCGCCTGCAGCAGCTCTTGCAAGAGGAGAGGCAAAAATCAGAAAATGTTTTTCCGGCCCTGTGTGGAATGTCAGTTCAATCTCAAGCGGTATGCTGCTTGAGATTGCTTTTTTTGCAATTTCAATCAGCTCTGTTGAACGTGTTGCTTCAAGCAATGTCATGTTTTCAATGTTTCCGCCGCCAAGATTGAACAACGATCGCGCTGCGGGGTTTACAAGATGAAGTTTTAACTCCATGTCCATTGCAAAAACAGCTTCGGACATCCCGTTTAGGATCGCTTCAAGGCGGCTTCCCTCTGACCTTGCATTTTCAAAACGTGTATTTAGTTCCAGAGTTACAGCGCGAAGCGATCTTTCAAGGCTTCGGAATTCAAGCGCGATGGGCTGCGCCGCCTCATTGCCGGATAAATTCTTGGTGCCGGTTTTTACTATATTTACAAGTCTGCCAAGGGACATGGAAAGCGACTGGGAATACACAAGAATAACGCAAAAAATAACAAGAACCATAAGGCACATAAAAACAAAAAACGGCAGCGATGCAGGCGAAATAGCCGCCCAAAATCCGGGAAGCGCAAATGAAAGCCGGAAAACTCCAAACGAATTTCCGTAATTGTCAAATACCGGAAGTGCGTAGTAAAGACGCGGCATTCCTGTAGAGATCGAATTACGCCGTGCGCTTGCTTCTCTGCCTTCAAGAGCCGATAACACTTCGTCGCGGTCGATGTGGTTTACAAGCGCCCTCGCAATTTGGGAGTCCCAGATTACATCGCCGCTTTTATTTATCAACGTGAGGCGGTAAGCATCATCCGCTGTAACAGGAAGATGAATTTCCGCTGAAGGATCAAGTGCGTTAGCTGTAAAGATTTCGGTCAGCCGGTCTTCTCCTATGGAATTCATTAAAATCTTTGCGGTATCTCCAAGCCTTGCAGTACTAATTTCGTTGTAAAGGAAATTTAAAAAGATCATGACGGCAATTAAAAGCACGCCGGAAAAAACAAGCGCAGTAGAACCCAATGTTAAAAAACTTTTCTTAAATATATTCATAACTTTTCCTGCTGCAGGCGGAAACGATACCCGACGCCGCGGATTGTTTCGATCATGTCTCCGGCTTCTCCAAGTTTTTTCCTAAGACCTAATACCTGCACATCAACGGAACGATCCGTAACAGGGTAATCCGGTCCGTGGATTGCGGCGATTATCTGGCTTCGGGAAAAGACAATTTCAGGGTTTGCCAGAAAATGTTTTAGAAGCGCAAATTCTGTTGTAAAAAGATCGAGCTGTTTTTCTCCGTAAAAGGCGGCATGGCGGGCAGTGTCAAGTTTAAGGTCTCCCTGTTGAAAAACTGTAACGGAAGCGCCGGATTCACTTTCTTCCTGCCGCCGTAACCCTGCGCGAATACGGGCAATCAACACCTTGAGGCTGTACGGTTTTACAACATAATCATCTGCGCCAAGCTCAAGCCCTGCAACAATGTCGGAGTCTTCGCCCTTTGCCGTCGTCATGATCACAGGAACGCCCGCGCATTGTTCAATTTCTTTTATTTTTTTAAGAACTTTTAAGCCGTCAATCCCGGGAAGCATGATATCTAAAAGAATACAGTTTACTTTTACAGATTTAAGAATCTTAATTCCTTCTTCGCCGGTCTTTGCCTGCAAAAGTTTCCAGCCTTCTTTTGCAAGCGAATGAGAAAGCAATTCCTGAATTTCCACATCGTCTTCGATGATGAGGATTGCCGCTTTATTCATTTAAATCCTCATGTCTGCCTTCTACCATGTAAATGACAGCTTCGCAGATATTTGTTATGTGATCTCCAAGCCGTTCAAGCTGATTCGATGCGCGGAGAATCCGAACCGCACCTTTAACAAGATCCGGATCATTTTTCATAAGTTTTAGAATATCTTCTGTAAGGAGTTTGTGTTCTGTGTCAATGATGTGATCCATTGCTGCAGCATCGCGGGCTGCCTGCGCATCATGCGACATAAATGCGGAAATCGCGCAGCGAAGCATTGTCTGCCCTGTCTCTGCCATCTTTTCCAGATGATCCTGCGCTCTGAAAGATGAATAACTTTTTTTTGCAAGTTTCCTTGCAGTGCGTGCAAGATGCACCGCATGATCTCCAACCCTTTCAATATTGCTGGTTAACTTAAAAATTGTTACCATCTCGCGAAGATCGCGGGCTACAGGCTGCTGTGTTGCAATGATCATTGCAACATCATCTTCGATCTGTAATTGAAGTACATCGACTTCTGTATCATCTGCACGGACTTCGTCTGCAAGCTGCTTATCGCTTGCACGAAGAGCGGCAAGAGCCTTTGCGATATTTTCTTCAACCTTTGTTGCCATCTCCAGAATATCCTGCCGCAGACGATTAAGTTCTTCAGAAAAAAAAGTTCTTGTCATATTTACCTCAACCAAATCTTCCGGAAATATAATCTTCCGTTCGTTTATCCTTAGGGTGCGTAAAAACTTCCCCTGTATCATTGTACTCTATCAATTCACCCAAAAGAAAAAAAGCCGTCCTTGTGCTTACGCGCGAAGCCTGATGCATCGCATGAGTTACAATAATAATAGTATAATCCTTTTTAAGCTCGCCTATAAGCTCTTCGATGCGGCCTGTTGCAATCGGGTCAAGTGCGCTTGTTGGTTCATCCATAAGGATGATTTCTGGCTCCATCGCGATGCTTCTTGCTATACAAAGCCGCTGCTGCTGGCCGCCGGAAAGCGCATTCGCGGGCTTTTTCAATCTGTCCTTGACCTCGTCCCAAAGAGCTGCTTTGATTAAAGAATTTTCTACTATATCGGCAAGCTGCTGTTTGTTTCTGATTCCCTGCATCCGCTTGCCGTATGCAACATTGTCAAACACGCTCATATTGAAGGGATTCGGCTTTTGGAAAACCATCCCGACACGGCTGCGAAGTTCTGTAACATCCATCGAGCCGTGAATGTCGCTTCCGTCAAGCAGCACCGTCCCCGTTATGCGACATGACGGAATCAGGTCGTTCATCCTGTTTAATATCCTTATGAAAGTTGATTTGCCGCAGCCGGAAGGTCCGATGAGGGCTGCAACATCCCCCCTGTTCAAAGTAAAATTAATTTCTTTAAGCGCCTGAAAATCGCCGTAAAAAAGATCGAGGTTTTGAACATCTATCTTGTAATCGCTCATAGAGTTTCTCCCAGTTTTTTCCTGAAGTTTTCGGTTAAAATCTTTGTAACAGTATTTATTATAACAACAAGGATAACAAGCACAGACGCGGTTGCAAAAGCGATGCTGAAATCTTCGGGGCGCACTGCTTCGTTTGTAAGATAATAAAGATGGATTGTAAGGGTTCGCCCCGATTCGAAAATCGTGCGCGGCAGGTTTTTGGTAAGACCCACAGTAAGAAGCACCGGCGCGGATTCCCCGACAACTCTCCCGATTGCAAGAATCACCGATGTAACAATCCCCGGGAGCGCAGAAGGCAGAACAACATGAAATATCGTCTGGAGCTTTGTTGCGCCTAACGCAAGAGACCCTTCGCGGAAAGAGTCGGGAATGGATTTAAGCGATTCTTCCGTTGTCCTTATAATCACAGGCAGAATCATAATGCTCAAAGTAAAAGCCCCCGCGATAATTGACTGTCCAAGGCTCAGCATCCGGCTGAACACAATAAGCCCGAAAAGCCCGTATATAATAGAAGGAATCCCCGCAAGAGTTTCGATAGCAAGCCGCAAAATCCTGATAAACCCCGAGTTCCCCGAATACTCATTCAAAAAAATTGCAGTAAAAAGCCCGACGGGCAATGCAACGGCGATAGAAACAAGCACAAGATAAAGAGTTGTAACAATCATCGGAAGGATTCCGGTTTCAAGTCCGACAATAAACGCCCAATTAAGATACCCGCCCTGCATCCCGAATATATAAACAATCACAAAAACTAAAGCGGCAAGCACGCAGACCATGGCGGCTACCATAAACCCATACAAAATGCCGTCAAACACTTTTCTTTTAACAATATTCCTGCTAATGTCCAAAGCTAAAACTCCTAATTCTACATTCTTTTTTATTTCTCACACAAAGGCACAAAGGCGCAGAGGGAAGAAAGGAAGGAAGATTTCGAATAACAACTTTGCGCCTTCGTGCCTCTGTGTGAGGCTCCTCTTCAGTTTGCGGTTCATACGTGAGAAGAGTAATTTTTACATGTTAAAAATTGGTGAGTGAATTGTTAGAATTGTGTTAAAGTAAGCTGTTTGGATGTTGACGCCGTCGCGACTGCAACGCGCATGACGCCAAGAAAAAGAGAACTTGTCTGTTGATTGGCTGTGTGCTAAACTGAAACTAATATGTTGTTATATCATGGAAGCAATATAGCTGTTGAAAAACCTCAGTTGATAAGCCAAACAAGAGGGCTTGATTTTGGTGTGGGTTTTTATTTGACTTCAAGAGAAGAACAGGCACAGCAGTTTTCGCAAGATGTTATTAGACGGCGAAAATCCGGTATTCCGACAGTAAGCGTATATGAATATGATGAAGCAACCGCGAAAAACACACTGGATATTAGAAGTTTCCCGGAACCTAATGCCGATTGGCTTGAATTTGTAAAGGATAACAGATTGAAAATCTATGCGGGCAAGCAATATGACATTATTTATGGACCTGTAGCTGATGACAGAGTATATATAACCATTCAGGCGCTTGTTGTAGGGCAATTTAATATAGAAGCGGCATTAGCGGCGTTAAAGCCTTATAAATTATTCAATCAATACTGCTTTGCGACAGAAAGGGCTTTATCTATGTTGAAATTTATTAAAACTGTAACGCAACATGAGGTAAAAAATGGTTAATCAAGAGAATGTTAATGTGGCGCTTACATTTATCACGCCGGGTATATTACAACAGCTTATGGATAACCGAAAAATTACTACACAGGCAGCTTCAATACTCCTTTACAATTCAAGATTATACAGTCTTTTAGAGGACGAGGAAACAAAACTTTGGCATCTAAGTTATCCTATTCTCTACGACATGCTTGAGGAAGAGTTAACCACAGGAAATATAACTTTTCCAGAGGAACAATAATATGAACAAAATTAACAACGAGGTTTTTTTCCTGGGATTTTGTGTGGAAATCTATAAGGCGGAAAAGAAAATGAACGGTCAAGATGCTTTTAACTATCTGTATCGTACCGGAGCAGCAAATTACATTATCGACTGTTACGAAGGCTTACATACGACAGGACACCTTTATATTATTGATTGTATAGATGAATATATCCAAAACCATTCGGAACCTGAGACAAACTGACTTATGACAGACACCGTTTCCAGGATTGATAGCGCTTATCCTGTCTGCATACTGAATTTGTTTACCTTGCTTTATTACTGAATATCCAGTATACTCCATATATGGACATAGACATAGAATTTAACCTGTCGGCTTTTAAACATGGGTTTACAGAAGAAAATATACGCTATGTTCTTAACCGGCCCTGTTATGAAGGACCGTTGGAAGAAGATGATGAAAAATACATCATCATCGGCTTTGACAATTCCGGCAGATTACTTGAAATAGTGTATAATTTTATAGATGACAGAACTATCAATGTTTTTCACGTAATGAAGTGCCAGAAAATTTACTTTCACTTATTGAATGTATAGGAGGAAATTATGGCAAGAATGACCGAAGAAGAAGCTGATGCTCTTGATGAATACTATACAAAGAATCCGCCAAAAGTAGACCCTTCTAAAAAAGGCGGTATTTTTACCCGTCAGAGAGAACTGCTTGACATCTTAGACGGCGTTTCCGCTGATTACATCATGAGCCATTCAATTTCAACTAATAAAATGCCTGCTCAAATCATAGGCGAAATGGTACGTGAACGAATTGCCGCTGCCGTATAAAAGTTTTCCGCAACACCTCTACTGAATACCACGCACCACAAAATAAGCGTACCGCGTACCCCTAAATAAGCGTACCGCGCACCACTAAATAGGCGTACCACGTACCACTAAATAAGCGTACCACGCACCCCTAAATAAGCGTACCGCGTACCACTAAATAAGCGTACCGCGTACCCCTAAATAGGCGTACTGCGTACTGGTAAATAAGCGTACTGCGTACACCTAAATAGGCTTGCGGCGGCGGACGATCCTGCTGTTATTGCGGTGAAAGGGGGCTTTCTGTACGCAGATCCCTGATGCTTTTGAGAATTGTGCTGCCGTGTTTTGCCGATGTTTGGGTTACTATTTTGATGAAGTAGGGGCTGGTGGATGTCAGGTTGGGGACGATTGCCTTGATGGTGCGGGGTTCGTTTACGGCGATTATTTCGGCTTTTACGGTTCCGCCGCCTGCTACGCTTTCAAAATACAAGCCGATTTCGTCATGGCGGTCTTGGTCTCCGTCTATTTTCAAGCCCCAGCCTCGTATGGTGATCAGGTTGCCTTTGGTGATTATTTCGTCTGTTATGCCTGTGGCTTCGTCTGTAACTTCCGCAATATAGCCATCCGTATTATCCATGCCGTCTATGACGACTTTTACCTTGTCTTTGAGGTATTTGCGAAAGGCGGCTGAAGGCTGCATTCGGGCGGCGGGGAAGGCTTCTTCGTTAAGGTGGGTCTCGGAGCCGTTGTACTCGCCGGGGAGCTTCATGCGCAGGTTGAACAACGGCGTCTTGATTTTGTAGCCGTCTGCCGTAAGGTAATAGATGAGCTCCATTCCGGCATTCATTCCCTCCTCGATGGTTTTGGGGCTTACTGATAGGTTGTAGACATCCGCTTTGGATGCTATGCCGTGAATGTCGAGTTCGGGTTGGTGCATTGCGCGAAGGTTGTAGGGTTTCTTCGCTTCGGGGAGGAAGGTGTGGACGAACTTTGCGATGATGTTGTGGATTACGTCTTTTACTTGGAATTCTATTGCCATGATTGGCTCCTTTTTGCCTGTCTGCTAGATTTTTGCAGGCAGGTTGTTTGTGTTAACTGCTTCGTGTCTCCCTACGGTCGACGAGCGTAAGGAAATTGATTGTATGACGCCGCCAACGGCGGCTGGTGCATACGAGGCAGTTCTTTACGGTGTTGTGATTTTTTGCGCTTTTATCACAACTTGTTAATCAACTTTTTTAGGGCAAGGCGTGTGGCGGTCAAAACCTAATTGGAGGAGTTCGCCTATGGAGCCCCTGCATCTTCGATGCACGGTCTCCTCCGGCGAGGAGTTCCAAAGACGGTTTTGCCCGCCACACGCCTTGCCCTCCGCCGAATTGTTTTTATGCTGCAATCAGGCATTACCACATATATGGTGTCCTGTACAGCTAACGGCACTACGGAAATCAGTGACTGATATGATGGCCCTCCGAGTCAAGTAGTTGTTAAAAGAAATATTAATATTTGTATTCTATATATACCTCCTTGTAAAACCGTAACCAGAACAGCAGAACAACGAAACAAGACGGAAAATGCAACACGGCGATTACCAGACTGAGATTCGTGGGTTGGTTACCACACAACGGTTCTTTCGCCATAAGGGGTTGCTTCACTCTGACATCATGGATTGGGTTAAACCCTCCTACAGTCACCTCGAAGATCTCCCTGTTTTTTACCACCATATTTTCCGTCTTATTCCGCCATTCTGCCGTCATCTATAAATCCTTGCGTTACGCTGCATTTGATACTTGAACTGCCCAGATGAAACCAGCTAGTTCACGAGCTACTGCGGTAACAGCCACGTTTTTATGCTTCCCGTTAAATACAAGCTTCAAATACTTCTTATGAAGCCGGTGCAATGCCCGGTCGGCAATATCAATGAGGTTTGCAGGATATCCCTGCCGTCGTTTCTCCAACCTTTTACCAGGTCTAGCATTTTTTGTATAATGCCACGCTCCCTCAATCAACAATCTTCTAAGATGACCGTTACCGGCTTTTGTTATACTTCCCTGATTACGCTTTCCCCCGCTGGAATATTCACTTGGTACAAGACCTACGTATGACATAAAATCCTTTGCCCCCGCAAACCGGCGGAAGTCTCCAATTTCACATATCACTGATAACGCTATTATGTAATCTATACCCTTGAAAACCCGTAGTTTGCTTACCGCCGCCTGATATCTGGGGCTTTCCGCTGTTGCCACTATCTTTTCTTCAAGCCGTACTATCCGTTCTTCCAACGATCTGATCTGGCTCCGGTGTTCTTCATATACCATTCTTTCATGTTCATGCTTAAACTCCAGTCGATCCATCCACCGCCAATGTGTCAATGTCCAATTATTACCTCCCCCGACATAGATATGCCCGTGTCGGATCATAAACTTTAACAGTCTTTGTTTCGTCCTCCTTAAATCTTCGCTCACGTCTTCTCTGTAACGAAGCAGGTCGCGCGCGGCTTCATCAGCTTCATCGGGTACAGCTATTGGTTTGATACTTTTGCTCCGCAATTCACGTCCTATTAGTCGGGCATCCCGCTTGTCGGTTTTAATACGATCTGTCCGCTTCTTTGCTACTTTATTCGCGGGTAGCACGTAACATGGTATCTTGGCTCTTTCCATTGCTCTATAGATAACATATCCTAGACTCCCTGCTTCGTACGCTACTTCAGTTTTCCCTTTCCGGCAAAATACAACCACTTCCTTGACCAGCAAGTCTGTGTCATTTCTCAGCCGCCTTTCATAAACAGGTTCTTCTCCTGTCTCCGTAAACACAGCCATCTGCACTGTGTCCTTGTGTACATCCATTCCGATGTAGTATTCTTTTCCTATCATTTTGGCCTCCCGTAAGATATGTGGTATGCTGCTTTTCTGCTGCTAATCCACGATACACTATCTTCGGGGGGCCTTCATATTGTCTGTCA
>Ga0099364_10004159_pt1 | contig 22003 bp, 14 predicted proteins | sample TergutTh196P3_FD_73070 | JGI IMG/M metagenome (GOLD analysis project Ga0099364, IMG submission 73070) | Microcerotermes parvus P3 segment gut microbial communities from Pointe-Noire, Republic of the Congo - Th196 P3 | ecosystem: Host-associated > Arthropoda: Insects > Digestive system > Gut ...
GGGCGGGCGGCCCGCGGTTCGGGGTTTCCCCCGCCGCGCCAATGGTTAACCCACGGAGCTGGCGAGGAAGCCCTCGAACCGGTGTGACCAGCCGGCGTCGCGCCGCTCAGCGCATGTCCAGGCCGAGCTGGTCGGCGTCCAGCTGGTCCAGGGCCTCGTCCAGCAGCTCGGAGGAGTAGGTGCCCAGGTTGCGCTGGCGGACCAGCTCGTCCCGCTGGGTCTTGATCAGGATCTGGCGCAGCTCGCGGAACTGGGTGCGCTGGGCCTTCGACTGGGCGGTCGGTTCCAGCAGGTGCTCGTGCAGCTGCTCCAGCTCGGCGCGGACCTGGTCGAGCGTCTCGGGATCGAACGGCTGGCCGTCGGGACGACGCAGGTCGGCAGCGTCGAGGCGGGACACGCGCACGGCGGTGAGGTCGGCGCGCAGGGCCCGACGTTCGTCGTCGTGGTCGCTCGGGGCGTCCAGCTTCAGCCAGCGGACCAGGTACGGCAGCGTCGAGCCCTGGACCAGCAGGGTGCCGACGGCGACGACGAAAGCGATGAGCACCAGCAGCGCCCGGTGGTCGGTGCTGGTCGGCAGCGTCTGCACCGCGGCCAGGGTGATCGCCCCGCGCATCCCGGCCCAGACCAGTATCACGCCCTCCTTGGGGCCCAGGTGCTGGTCGGCCAGGTAGTCCAGGTCGGCGCTGCGCCGGGCGGTCCGGAGCCGCAGGCGCTGGGCCCGCCGCTCGTGACCAGGCAGCGCCCGTGAGGCCTGACGCAGCAGGTCGTCGTCGACCAGGCGCTGCAGCGCGGCCAGACGCTCCCGGGTGCCGCCGCGACGACGACGACGGCTCAGGGCCCACAGCGCCGGGGCGACGAAAGCCGTCCGGAGCACCATGACCACCAGCGCCAGCAGCGCCCCGACCTCCAGGGCCAGCCAGGCCGACTCGTGCGCCTCGCCGACGTCCTCGACCAGGGCCGCGGCCTGCAGCCCCATGAGCAGGAAGATACCGCCCTCGAGCACCAGGTTGGTCGTGCCCCACACGGCCTTCTCGGTCAGCCGTTCGGCGGCGGACAACGACCGCGGCGACCCGTACCCGATGACCAGTCCGGCGACGACCGCCGCGACCAGACCAGAACCGTGCAGGTGCTCGGTCGGGACCGCCGCCACGAAGGGGGTGACCAACGACACCGCGACCGATTTCCCCGGGTTGCTCAGGTACGACCGGGCCAGCAGGTTGAGCCGCCCGACCACCACGCCGATCACCACCGCGACCAGCACCGCCCAGCCGAAGTCGCGCCCCACGCCCAGCATGTCGACCGGCTCCGGCGTGGCCACCGTCACCGCCACGGCCCCCGCCGCCAGCACCCCCTTGGCGGTGCGCAGCAGCACCAGGGCGGTGGCGTCGTTGATCAGCGCCTCGCCCTCCAGCACCGTGACCACCCGGGGCGACAGCCCGGCCTTCTTCACGATCGACGTGGCCACGGCGTCGGTCGGGCTGACCACCGCCCCCATCGCGATACCCAGCGCCAGGCGGATGTCCAGCAGCCAGTGCAGCAGGAACCCGACGGCCACGGCCGACACGATGACCAGCACCACCGCCAGCCCGGAGATGATCCACAGGTTCCGCCGGAAGTCCATCACCGGCATCGAGACCGCTGCGGCGTACAGCAGCGGCGGCAGGATCAGCTCCAGGACGATCTCCGGCTCGACCTCGAAACCGTGCGGGAACAGGTCGTGCCACCAGGGCGTCAGGGATATGGCGATACCGACGACGACCAGCGCCAGCGGACCCGCGACCCCCATCTTCGGGGCGATCGCGGTCAGCGCGACGGTCACGAGCACGCCGATGACGATGAGGATCAGGGCGGTTTCCACGGCCGTAGTTTATGGTGTGCCGCGGTACGCCGGGACCAGAGCCGCACCCTGGGACAGGCCGCCCGGACCGACCCGTCGCACCAGCTCGAGACTTCTGCCGCGGATCGATGGTCGGGGTTGTGGTCCTGGTCACCGCGCTGCGGCCGAGTTGTCCACAGGGGGTCCAGCGCGGGGACTCCCGGTCTGGCTACTGTCGGCGTGTGCCGACCAGAATCGTCGTCCGCGCGTTCGACCAGGACCTGGTCCGACGGTCGTCGTTCACCTGCGGGCGCCCAGAGCTCGACCGCTGGCTCCGCGCGCGGGCCGAGGCGCCCGGGACCCGGCTCGCGGTCGAGGCTGCCACCGACCGGGTCGTCGGGTACGTCGCCGCCGGTCGCTACCGCTTGGTCATGGCCGACGGGCCCCGCGTGGGGGCGACGCTCGTCCGGTTCGCCGTGGCCCAGGACTACCACGCCCGGGGCGTGGGGCGGCTGCTGCTGCTCGACGCCCTGCGCCGCCTGGACCGGACGGTGCGGGCCGAGGCCCGGCTCGTCGTCGTGCACGCCTTCGACGAGGCCACGGCCGGTTTCTACGGTCGGTACGGTTTTCGACGCCTGCCCGAACACCGGCTGACCCTGTACCTGACCGACCGTCGACTGCGCGGCACGGTCGCCCGGCTGGGCGCACCGGCCCGGCCGACCGGCCGCGGCCCGAGGGGGGAACCATGACCCGACCGGTCGTCCCGGGGACCCGGCTCAACATGCGGATCAGCCCGGAGGCCCGTCGCACCCTGAAGCGGGCCGCCCGCGCCCACGGCCAGAACGTCACGGCGTTCGTCCTCGGTGCCGCCCTGGACCGGGCCCGGGCCGTGCTGGCCGAGGACCGGGAGCTGCGCCTCACAGCGTCCGAGACTGCCCAGGTCCGCACCGACCTGGCCCGGCCGCCCGCGGCCTGGCCCGGGCTCGGGGACCTGCTCCGCTGGGGCGAGGCCCGCCGGGCCGAGACCGAGACCTGATGACGGGGCAGGACCAACCGTCGGCTGGTGCCTGACGCTGGCACAAGGCGATAAAAATCTGAAGAATACGTCCGAACCCGTCCGGAACGGCGGTGCTACGGGCTAGGCTCGTCGATATGGTCCCGTTCGTCGTCGTCGGCACGGCCGGTCTGGTCGTCCTGCTCGCCTCGTTGGCTCTCGGCGACGTGCTCGACCTGCTCGACGGGGCGATCACCGGTGCCGGGCTGGGCGCCGGTATGGCGATGTTCGGCGCGGTCGGCACGATCGTCGCCGTCAACGACGGACCGGTGGTGCTGACCTATGCCCTGTCCGGCGGCGTCGGGCTGGCCGTGCTGGTCGCTGTGCCGCTGGCCGAACGGGCGCTGCACCGCTCCGAGGACGGGGCGCCGGTCTCGCCGCTGGGTCTGTACGGCACCGCCCGGTCGACCATCACCGCATCGTCCGGCGAGGTCAGCCTCGACGGACCGCACGAGGTCGAGACCCGGATGGCGTTCGCCGACTACCAGATCGCCTCCGGCAGCCGGGTGCACGTCGTGGACGTGCAGGGGACCAGGGTCAAGGTCGAGCAGGCCGGCCCGGCCGACGTACCCGGCGACCCGGACGAACCACCCCGCTGATACCGGTCAGCACCACTCCAGGAGAAAGAGAGAAAGAAGCGTGGGTTCCAACTTCGACAGCACCGTTGTCGCGGCGGCCGTCGTCATCGGGCTCGTCGCCCTGTTTGCCGTCTGCGGTTTCGTCGCCAGCCGGATCAAACGGGTGCCGCCCAACGAGGCGCTGATCATCGTCGGGCGGGGCGCCCGCAAGCGCGAGCCGGAGGACGGCGGGCAGAAGGTCGTCATCGGCGGGCGGACGTTCGTCTGGCCGGTCATCCAGCGCTGCGACACGGTCTCGCTGGAGCAGCGCCAGATCGCCATCAGCGTCGAGGGCGTGGACAAGAACTTCATCAAGCTGGCCATCCACGCCTCGGTGAACTTCAAGGTCTCCGGCACCACCGAGGGCGTGCGCCGGGCCGCGCAGCGGTTCCTGAACCAGCAGAACCTGCTCAACCAGATCATCCAGCAGTCCCTGGAGGGGTCGCTGCGGTCCATCATCGGCAACATGACGGTGCAGGAGATCATCTCCGACCGCCACCAGCTGTCCGAGGCCGTGGTCGCGGCCACGAAGGTCGACCTGGCCGAGCAGGGCCTGCAGGTCGACCTGCTGAACCTGTCCGATATCTCCACCCCGGGCACCACCTACCTGGCCGACCTGGGCCGGGCCGAGGCGGCGCTGGCCCGCCAGCACGCCGAGGTCAAAGAGGCCGAGACGGCCCGGGTGGCGGAGTTCGCCCGGATCGAGGCCACCGAGCAGGTGGCCGAACGCCGCAAGGCGCTGTCGCTGAAGCAGGCCGCTATCAAGGCCGAGACCGACCGGGCCGATGCCGAGGCCCAGGCCGCCGGCCAGCTGGCCACGGCCGAGCAGGACCGCCTGGTGGCCGCCGAGGAGCGCGAGGCCCTGGTCGAGAAGGCCAAGGCCGAGCAGGAACGCCTCGACATCGAGGTCCGCAAGCCCGCCGAGGCCGAGGCCTACGCCACCGTCCAGGAGGCCCAGGCCCGCCGTGACGCCGCCAACGCCGCTACCGAGGCCGACGCCTACAAGCGCTCCCGGATCGCCGAGGCCAACAAGGTGGCCGCCGTGCAGGACGCCGAGGCCGCCGCCGAGGCCGTCCGGCTGGCCGGTATCGCCGACCGCGACCGGCAGGTCGCCCAGGCCGAGGGCATCAAGGCCGAGGGCGAGGCCCGGGCCACCGCCATCGCCGCCGAGGGTCTGGCCGAGGCCAGGGCGACCGACGCCAAGGCCGAGGCTCTGAAGAAGTACGGCGACGCCGCCCTGGCCAACGAGATCATCGCCCGCCTGCCGGAGATCGCCAAGGCCATCGCCGAACCCCTGGGCGCTATCGACCACCTCACCGTGGTCTCCACCGACGGCGCCTCGGCCGTCACCAAGACGGTCTCCCAGGTGGCCGGCGAGCTCCCCGGCGTCCTGCACAGCCTCACCGGCCTCGACCTCACCACCCTGCTGAAGAAGGCCGGAGCCACCGAACCTGAACCCAGCCCAGAAGGCTGACCGCTGAGGGACGAAGTTCCGGCCGAGGGACGAAGCAATATGTTCGTCCCTCGTCCGGAACTTCGTCCCTCGCCGCAGAGGGGGCGGGCCGTAGCCTGGTGCGGTGCGGGTGATCAGGGACCTCGGGGCGCTGCTGCGGACATCGGGGTTCCGTCGGCTGTTCACCGTGCGGGTGGTGTCGCAGGCCGGGGACGGGGTGTTCCAGGTGGGCCTGGCGACGCTGTTCTTCTTCTCGCCGGAGCGGATGACGACGGCGGGCGGGGTGGCGGGGGCCTTCGCGGTGCTGCTGCTGCCGTTCACCGTGGTGGGGCCGTTCGCGGGGCCGTTGCTGGACCGGTGGCGACGACGGCAGGTGCTGCTGGTGGCGAACCTGGTCCGGATGGTGCTCACCGGGGCGCTCGCGGCGGTCATCGCCACGGCCGGGGTCAACCTCGCGGTGTACGGGCTGGCGCTGGTGATCCTCGGGGTCAACCGGTTCCTGCTGTCGGCCCTGTCGGCGGGGCAGCCGCTGGTCGTACCCGGTCCCCTGCTGCTGACCGCGAACTCGCTGACCCCGACCCTGGGGGCGGTCGCGGCGGTGACCGGGGCGGCGGTGGGGTTCGTCGCCGGTCGGCTGCTGCCCGCGGGGGCGGCGCGCGACGGGGGGACGCTGGCCGCCGCCGCGGTGGTGTTCGGCGTCGCCGCGGCGCTGGCGCTGCGCCTGGGGGCCGACCAGCTCGGTCCGGAGCGCGCCGGGCGGCTCCCCGCACCAGGCGCACGGTGGCGGGCGCTGGGGGCCGACCTCCGCGTCGCGGTGCTCGCCACCGGGGCTGACCTGGCCGCCGCCGCCCGCTACCTGGTGGCGCGCCGCACCCCGGGGGCGGCGATCGGCGTCATGGGCGCGCAGCGGTTCGTCTACGGCGTGAACTTTCTGGCGCTGATCCTGCTCAGCCGCAACCTGCTGTCCGACCCAGCGGACGCGGACGCGGGGCTGCGCACCTTCGGCCTGCTGCTGGCCGTGTCGTTCGTGGGCAACGGGCTGGCGGTCCTGGTCACGCCAGTAGCGCACATCGACCCCGCCCGCTGGGTCACCGGGTGCCTAGGGGTGGGCGCCCTCAGCCAGGCGGCGCTGGCCACTGGTCCGTCCTGGCCGGTGGTGGTGGCCAGCGCGGTGCTGCTCGGGGTATCGATACAGGGCACGAAGATCGCCGTGGACACGATCGTGCAGCGCGATACCCACGACGTGTTCCGCGGCCGGGCGTTCGCGCTGTACGACGTCACCTTCAACGCCGCGTTCGTCGCCGCCGCGGCGCTGTCGGCGCTGGTGCTGCCGGACACCGGCTGGGCCGCGCCGACCTTCGTCGGGCTGGCCGTCGGCTATGCCGTCCTGGCGGTCGCCTACGGCCGGGTGAGACGAGAGCCGGACCACAGCGTCGGTCCGGCCGGGCCGACCGGCCGCGCGGACCCGACCGACGACGCCGACCGACAGCATCGAGCACCGCGCCCACCCGGGCGCGGCGGACCGGCCCGCTGACGAGGCGGGGGCACGGCGTCTACCGCGGGTCGCACCTTCCCACCGACGGCAGCGGGGCTGGTAACCGCTCGACCCGCGGCCCACCTCCAGAAGGGTGAGACGGCCGATTTCGCGGGCCGCTCGGCCTGTGTGCTGGTAGCAGGCCTGACCAGGCCGTAGACACCCCTTCCTCTGGGGTTCTGGAGAGATCGCACCGAAGGCGACAAGCCGGTCAGCATCGCTGCGCCCGGCCAGGCGGCACCGTACAGTGACTACTGTCAATGAGAGGTGGTGCACCAACATGATCCCCGCCGTCCCATATCGCGGACTAAGCCTGCCCCGGGTTCGACGGGCCGTCGGGAGGCACCGTGGCCGAGCCTAGGACGCTGGCACGCCACCGTGCCGCGCCGACCCTCGACGACGAGGTCCCGTTCTGGCTGGTCGAGCACACGCTGGGCTCGACCAGCACCTCGGTCGCCGTCACCCGGGCCGCGGGCGACAACCCGGTGGTCTGGGTCAACGACGGCTTCACCACGCTCACCGGGTACTCCCGCGAGGAGGCGCTCGGGCGCAACCTGCGGTTCCTGCAGGGCGAGAACACCGACCACCGTGCGGTGCGGCAGGTGCACCAGGCGCTGGCGCTGGGCGGCACCGCGGCGACGACGCTGCTCAACTACCGCAAGGACGGGATGCCGTTCTGGAACCGGATGCTCATCGTCCCGGTCTGCGACGACGTCGGCACGATCACGCACCACATAGCCGCGCACACCGATGCGAGCCTCGACGTCGCCAACGAGCGCGCCACGGTCGAGGCGGTCGACGGCCGCGGCGGCACGGAGCTGCTCACCCGGGTCAGCGACGTCCTCACCCAGCACCTGGACTACCACGAAGCCTCCGCGGCCCTGGTCCAGACCGTCGTCTCCGAGATGGCCGACTGGGGCTTTATCGTCCTGCTCGACGAGAACGGCCATGTCGAGCACGTCAGTCTCGCCGCCGCCGACCCGGCGAAGCAGCCCGTGGTCGACCGGCTGGCGGCGCGGGACCACACCTGGTACCACAGCTCGTCCCAGATGCGGGCCGCGCTCGCGGCCCGGCCCGGCGACGTCCCGATGCCCCGGCGGGTCGACGTCGACTGGATCGCCAGCCAGGTCAGCCCCGACCACCTGGCCCTCCACCTGGAGCTCGGTCTGGGCTCAGCGCTGACGGTGCCGCTGTTCACCCGTGACCAGCCGCTCGGTGTGATGGTGCTGGAGGCGGCCGACCCGGAACAGTTCACCGTCTCCTCCGGCGTGACCATGGCGCAGATCGGCCGTCGGGCCGGCCTGGCGCTGGACAATATCCGGCTGTACCGGGCCGAGCGCACGGCGGCGCTGACCCTGCAGCACCGGCTGGCACCGTCCGTCATGGTCGGCCCGGACCTGGACGTCGCCGCCGCCTACCGCCCGTCCGGGCGGCACGTCGAGGTGGGCGGGGACTGGTACGACGTCTTCCAGATCGACGGACGCCGCACCATGCTGGCCGTCGGCGACGTCGTCGGTCACGACATGGCCGCGGCGGCCGCTATGGGCCAGCTGTCGGTGCTGCTGCGGGCCCGGGCCACGCTGGGCGGTTCGCCTTCCCGGGTGTTCAAGGACTTCATGCGGGCGCTGCGCGCGATGCGGCGGGACGACGTGGCCTCCATCGCCTACCTGCAGTGGCTACCCACCCCGGAGGGCTGCCATGTCGAGTACACCAATCTCGGGCACCCCGCCCCGCTGGTACGGCTGCCCGACGGTACGGTCTGCATGCTGCCGGCAGCCCACTGCGCACCGATCGGCGTGCACAACCCCGAGGTCGCGATCGGCCAGGACGAGCTCGACCTGCCCACCGGTTCGGTCGTGGTGCTCTACACCGACGGTCTGGTCGAACGCCGGGACCGTCCCCTCGAAGACGGTCTGGCCACCCTGGCCCGCTCCCTGTGCCAGGCCCCCGACGGCAGTGCCGAGCAGATCCGTGACCATCTGCTCACCACGCTGGTCCACGACCAGCCCGAGGACGACGTCTGCCTGCTCGTGGCCCGCGGACAGGGCACCGGGACCAGGCTGGCCCGGCGTCGGACCGTCGTGCCCGCACCGCTGCTCCGGCTCGACGACACCGGTAAGATGGTCCGGGCCCCCGGGTGACCGCCGGGGAAGGCGGGCCAGTCTTCTGCCGCGGCGCTCGTCGGGTTGGACCGCGCCCGTCCGAGCCGTAGAGTAACGGACGGTTCACCAGAGTAGACGCCGGCGATCGGGGTCGGCGCCGCGCGACCTGTCCGACCGGTCTGGAGGACGATCTGTGCCTGATATGAACGAGGCGTCGTCGATGCCGCTGCCGCTGTCCGACGAGGCTGTCTACTGGACGGTCGCCCAGGTCATGGAGTCAGACCTGCTGGCGGGTGCGATCGTCCAGGCCGACAACGACCAGATCGTCTGGACCAACCAGAACTTCATCACGCTCACCGGCTACCGGATCGACCAGCTGATAGGGCACACCCACGAGCTGCTGCACGGGCCCGGCACCGACCTGGACGCCATCGCCCAGGTGCGGGCCCAGGTGCAGGCCGGCCACGCCGCGCCGCTCACGGTGCTGCTGTACCGCAAGGACGGTACCCCGTTCTGGAGCCGGCTGGTCGCCATCCCGGTCGACCCCGGCACCGGCCAGATCCTCTACCACGCCGTCATCCACTTCGAGGCCACCGCCGAGATCTTCCAGGAGCGGACCAAGTCCGCCGAGGATGCCATCGTCCAGAACCGGACCAGTCGGCTGGAGCTGATCACCCGGGTGATCAGCGCGATGTCGGCCCACCTCGACGACTACCGGCAGGCGGTCGTCGCGCTGGCCCGCACCGCCGTCTCGGGGCTGGCCGAATGGAGCTATCTCATCATGTTCGACGACGACGGCAACCAGGACTTCGTCGTCGTCGTCGCGGCCGACCCGGCCAAGGCCGAGTCGGCCCGCATCGTCGAGGCGGGTCTGCCGGGCTGGCTGGGCACCACCACCTGGGCCGGCCAGGTTCCCCGTCTCAGCCAGGCGCTGAAGGCCGGGCCCGGGGACCCGCTCCTGCCCGTCAACGTGGACGTCGACCTGCTCGCGGCGCTGGTCAACCTGGGCTCGGCCACGCCGGACGACGCCAGACGCTCCATGGAGGCGCTGTACGACCTCGGCCTGGGCACCTGGATGCCGGTGCCGCTGCACACCCGCGACCGGACACTGGGGGTGATGGTGCTCGAGTCGCGCAACCCCAGCCAGTTCGACGTGCCCACCATGGTGACCACCGTGCTGCTGCGCGATCGGATCGGCCCCATGCTGAACAGCATCCGCCAGTTCCAGACCGGCCGGGCCGAGCCCGCCACCCGACCCGAGCCCGCCGGCACCGCGCCTGCTCGCCCGGCCGAGCCGACCTCCGCCGCGCCGACCCCCACCGACGGACCCGCCCGGCCCGCGGAGCCCGAACCCGGCGCCGAGCGGCTGTCACCGCCGGTGGCCCGGATGTTCGACGGCACCGAGCTGCCGCTGGACGACTCCGTCGGGCTGGCGATCGCCCTCCGGGCGCTGCAGACGTCCCATATGCCGGTCCTGGTCACCGCCATCAGCGGCGAGGTCGTCTGGGCCAACGACCCGTACTGCCGGCTGGTCGGCTGGTCCCAGGCCGAGCTCATCGGCCGCAGCTGGGATACGGTCTACACCGAGCAGCCCGACGAGTCGCATGCCGCCCACGTGATCGACTCGCTGACCGCCGGGAACCCCGTAACCGCGACGATGCTCAACCGGCGCCGGGACGGCACCCGGTTCTGGAGCCGCTTTTTCATCACCCCGGTGCACGACGCCGACGGTGAGATCACCCATTTCTTCGCGGTCCACATGGACGCGACCAGCACCGTCCTCACCGAGCACACCCAGGCCGCCGAGACCGAGCTGGCCGCCAACCGCAGCAGCCGGCTGGAGCTGATCACCCACGCCCTCGACGCGCTGACTGAACGGGTCGACCTGCACCAGGCGGCCGACGCCCTGGCCCGCACCGCCATCCCCGAGCTGGCCGACTGGGGCTTCGTCGTCCTGTTCGACGACGACGGCCAGCCGGAGTACTTCACCGAGATCGTGGCCGAGCCGGCCAAGCAGGAGTCGGCGCGGACCGTCCGGCGGGGCATGCCGCGCTGGATGGAACAGCACCAGGCGCTGAAGGCTATGGCGCTGGCCCAGCCCGACGACCTGGTCCTACCCCAGCTGGTAGACATCGGCGCGCTCGAGAAGACGATCCCGTCACGCCGGGTGCTGGACGCGCTGGACGACCTCGGGCTGGGTGCCCGGCTGCCGGTGCCGCTGTACGCCCGCGACCAGATGCTGGGCCTGATGGTGCTGGAGGCGCGCGACCCCGACCGGTTCGACGTGTCTACCGTCGTCACCACCACGCTGCTGCGCCGCCGGGTCGGCACCATGCTGGACAATATCCGGCTGTACCAGGCCGAACGGCAGACCGCCCTGACCCTCCAGCGGCGGCTGCAACCGCCGACCGCCGCGGTGGCCGACCTCGACACCGCGGCGGCCTACCGACCGGCCGGGCACCGGGCCGAGATCGGTGGCGACTGGTACGACGTCTTCCCGCTGGGCGGGCGCGGCACCATGCTGGCCGTCGGCGACGTCGTCGGCCACGACATGACCGCGGCGGCCGTCATGGGCCAGCTGTCGCTGCTGCTGCGGGCCCGCACCTGGTCCAGCGCCTCGCCCGGCCCGGCGCTGTCCACCGTCGCCCACGCGCTGGACGGGATGCGCTGGGACGACGTGGCCTCGATCGTGAGCCTGCGCTGGCAGCCCACCCCCGACGGCAGCCACGTCGAGTACGCCAACCTCGGGCACCCCGCCCCGCTGGTGCGGCTGCCCGACGGCACCGTCCACCGGATGGGCCCCGCGCACGGCGCACCGCTCGGTCTGCACGACCCGGCCGTCGAGGTGGACCAGGACGAGCTCGACCTGCCCGCCGGGTCGGTCGTGGTGCTGTACACCGACGGCCTGGTCGAACGCCGCGACCGCCCGCTCGAGGACGGCCTGGCCGCCTTCGCCCGCGCCCTGCGCGCCGCCCCCGACGGCAGCGCCGCGCAGATCCGCGACCACCTGCTGGCCACGCTGGTCCTGGACCAGCCGGAGGACGACCTGTGCCTGCTCGTCGTCCGCGGGCGAGACAGCCCGACCGCCCACCGACCGGTCGACCAGGTGCCCGCCCAGCTGCTGCCGCTCGACGCCACCGGGAGGGCCTGCACGGCGGCCCGGTCCTAGTAGACCCGCCCTGGTCGGCGACGCGGACGGTCGGTGCGCCGACTCCCGGCTGACCGCCCGCCTACGACCGGGCGGCCCACCAGGCCTGGAGGGCCTGGGTGGCGGCCGCCTCGCCCAGGGGGCCGCGTTCCATGCGCAGGTCCAGCAGGAAGCGATAGGCCTCGCCGACCAGCGGGCCGGGCCCGATGCCCAGGACCGTCATGATGGCCCGGCCGTCGAGGTCGGGGCGGATGGCGTCGAGCTCTTCCTGGGCCCGCAGGGCGGCGATGCGGCGCTCCAGGTCGTCGTAGGACGCCCACAGGCGGGCGGCCTTGCGGCGGTTCCGCGTGGTGCAGTCCGACCGGGTCAGGCGGTGCAGGCGCTCGAGCTCGTCCCCGGCGTCGGTGACGTAGCGCCGCACCGCGGAATCGGTCCACGCGGCCTGGCCGCTGGGATCGCCGTAGCCGTGGAACCGCAGGTGCAGCTCGACCAGGCGGGACACCTCGGTGACGGTCTGCCGGTCGAAGCGCAGCGCCTCCAGGCGCCGCCGGGCCAGCTTGGCGCCGACCACCTCGTGGTGGTGGAAGCTGACCCCGCCGCCGGGCTCGTACCGCCGGGTCCTGGGCTTGCCGATATCGTGCAGCAGCGCGGCCAGGCGCAGCACCAGGTCCGGGCCGGGTACGGGGCCGTCCGGGCCGGTCTCCAGGGCGACGGCCTGGTCCAGCACGGTCAGGGTGTGCTCGTAGACGTCCTTGTGGTGGTGGTGCTCGTCCACCTCCAGGCGCAGCGCGGGCAGCTCGGGCAGCACGTGGTCGGCCAGGCCGGTGCCGACCAGGACCTCCAGCCCGGCCCGCGGCGCGGGGGCCAGCAGCAGCTTGACCAGCTCGTCGCGCACCCGTTCGGCCGAGACGATGGCGATCCGCTCGGCCATGGCGGTGGTCGCGGCGCGGGCGGCGGCGTCCAGGTCCAGCCCCAGCTGGGCGGCGAACCGGGCGCCGCGCATCATGCGCAGCGGGTCGTCGTCGAAGGACCGCTCGGGGGCGACCGGTGTGCGCAGCGTCTTGGCGGCCAGGTCGGCCAGCCCGTCGAACGGGTCGCAGAACTCCAGCGACGGCACCCGCACCGCCATGGCGTTGACGGTGAAGTCGCGGCGGGCCAGATCGCCTTCCAGCCTGTCGCCGAACTCGACGACAGGCTTGCGGGACTGCGGGTCGTACCGGTCGGACCGGTAGGTCGTGACCTCGACCACGACGTCCGCCCGCGACGACCCGCCCTGGCCCGCCCGGGCGAACCGGCGGGCCCCGATGGTCCCGAACTTGCGGCCGATGTCCCAGTGCGCGTCGCCCCAGGCGACCAGCAGCCGCGCCGTCACCTCCGGCGGGGCCGAGGTGGCGAAGTCCAGGTCGTGGCTGGCCCGGCCCAGGAAGGCGTCGCGCACCGGCCCGCCCACCAGCGCCAGCTCGTGCCCGGCCGCGGCGAACGCCTCGCCCAGCGCCAGCGCCTCGGCGGGCAGCGCGGCCAGCACCTGCGCGGCGTTGCGCCGCAGATCACCAGGACGACCGCGGCCCCCTGGGCCGGTCCGGTCAGGCCGGTCGGTACGGCCGGTGCTCAGCAGATCCTCAGACATCAGACCCCAGCCTGCCAGACCCGCCGTCCCCCGGTACACCCGATTGAGGCGAGCGGAGGGTGTCGAGCGCAGCGGCACACCCGAGGCGAGGCCAGCGGAGGGCGAGCCAGCCGATCGATATCGTCCGCGCTGGTAGCGCACGAGACGGACGACAGACCCTAGAGTGGTCGTCATGTCCCCGCCCACCGGGCCCGCCGAGCCGGTCCGTTTCCCGTCGCCGCCGGGTGGGCACCCCCTGCGCATCGACCCGGACAGCAAGACGTCCGCGGCCACGCTCCGGGTGGAGGAGACCTCCGCGGGCGGGCTGGTGGTCAAGGTGCACGACGGTCTGGCGCAGGCCGCGATCATCGCGCGGCGCAACCGGGCCGGACGGCTGGAGTGGTGCCTGCCGAAAGGACACCTGGAGGGCGACGAGACGCCCGAAGAGGCGGCGGTGCGCGAGATCGCCGAGGAGACCGGCATCGTCGGCGAGGTGCGGCACCGGCTGGGCATCATCGACTACTGGTTCGGCGGTGACGACCGTCGGGTGCACAAGGTGGTCCACCACTTCCTGCTCGCTGCCGTCGACGGCCGCCTGACCAGCGAGCACGACCCCGACCAGGAGGTCGAGGACGTCGCCTGGGTGCCGCTCGACGCGCTGGGCCAGCAGCTGTCCTACCCCAACGAACGGCGGCTCGCCGCGACCGCGCTGACGCTCTGGTCGGGCACCGGGACGTCGGGCTCGCCATGACCCGGTCCCGGTCCCGCGCGCTGCTCGGGCTCGTCGTCACCGGGCTGTTCATGACGCTGGCCGGATGGCCGGCCACGGCGCTGATCCCGACGGCACCGACCCTCACTCCGACGCCGACACCGACGGCCCGGCCGACCGCGCAGCCGACGGCCCGGCCGACCACGTCACCGACGCCGACACCGACCGCCCGGCCGACGGCCCGGCCGACCGTCGACGTCGAGATCGTGGCGATCACCCCGCAGGTGCTGGACGTCACCGGCGAGGAACCTATCAGCGTCGTGGTGCAGATCACCAACGTCTCGACGACGACCGTCGCAGCCGGGCGCGCCACGCTGTCCCTCGCGGCGCGGAACATGCGCACCCGCGCCGACGTGGACCGCTGGGCGGCGGGCACCCTCGACGTGGAGCGGCGGACTCTGGTCGAGGTCGACCTGCCCGGACCGCTGGCGCCGGAGACCTCCGTGGAGGTGCCGCTCACCGTCGCCCACACCGCACGCCAGATGCTGGACGACGGCAGGCTGGTCAACGAGTGGGGTCCGCGCGGCCTGGTCGTCGAGGTCGACGACGGCACCACCCCCCGGACGCCTGTCGAGGCCCGCACCTTCCTGCTGGTGAAGTCCAACCAGGACATCCCCCAGGCGCCGGTGGCGCTGCTGGCGGCGCTGACCGGCCCGCCGGTGGCGCCGACGCTGCCCAAGATCGGCGACGGCCCCGCCCGGACGCTGGACCAGGCGACCGGTGACCGCCTGGCGGAGGTGACGGAGGCCTTGGCCTCCTCACCGCAGGTCGGGCTGGCCGTCGACCCGGCGCTGACGGCCGACGACGCCGGGCTGCTGGCCGCGGTCCAGGACCGGTGGGAGGTCCTGACCCTGCCCTGGGGCGACCCGGACCTCCAGGCGCTCGCCCAGGCCCAGACCTGGGACCTGCTGACCCGGGCGCGCCAGCTGGCCAATACCGACGGCCCGGACCGGAGCGTCGTCTGGTCGGTGGACCCGGTCGACGCCGCGACCGCGGCCGCGGTCCGCGCGACCGGTGCGACCTGGATCGTCGCCCCCCCGTCGGCCGTCGGCACCCTGACCCAGGTGTCCACGCCGGACGGCGACCTCACGGTGCTCAGTCCCGACGAGACGGTCTCCGCGCTGTTCGACGGCTCGTCCGACCTCGGGTCGGCGCAGGCGCAGCAGCAGGCGCTGGCGCTGCTCGCGACCGCCGCCCGCGGCCCGGACCAGCGCTCCGGGCCGGAACCGGTCCTCGTCGCCACCGGTCGTGACTGGACGGCCGACGCGGACTGGACGCAGGGCTTCGTCACGGCGCTGAGCGCGGCGCCCTGGGTCCGGCTGACCACCACCACCAGCCTGCCGGTCGGCCGCCGCGACCTGCCCCGGGCCACGACCGACGCACCGGCGACCGCACCCGACACCGGGCTGGACGCGCTGGAGGCGGACCGCCGCGACCTGGCGAAGTTCGCGACGGTCACCGAACGTCCCGGCCTGGTCACCAACGGCGTCGACCAGGCGGCGCTCCTGGCGGCCTCCTACGCCTGGCGGGCCGACCCGAACGGCCGCCCGGCCGCGGTCACCGCGCTGCGGGAGGCCGTCGCCCAGCGGCGCAACGCCCTGTACCTGACCAAGCGCACGGACCTGACCCTCCTCACCAAGAAGGGCGACGTCCGGTTCAACATCCGCAACGACCTGCCTGTGGCCGCGACGGTGCGGGTCCGGCTGGAACCGGAGAAGGCCTGCCTGCGCGGCGGGAACCTGGCCGGCCCGATCTGGTCCCCGGAGGTCACCGCCGCGCCGAACACCGACACCCCTGTGGCCATCACCCTGTACGCCCAGGCCAACTGCCAGGTCACGGTGCAGGCGACGCTGGTCGGGGCGAACGGCGTGGAGGTGACGAACGACCCGGTGGAGTGGAAGACCAAGGTGCGGGCCCAGTTCGAGATCGTCGGCACCGCGGTCGTCGGCGTGCTGCTCGGGCTCGGCCTGGTGCTCGGTGTGGTGCGGACCGTGCGGCGCGGGCAGTCCGGCCGTCGCGGCGACCGCACCACCACCGACCCGGTCCGGCTCGGCGTGCTGGGCGGCGAGACCCCCATCGCCGGGATCCCGATGGTCAAGCTGCTGACCCCTATCGCCGGGATCCCCACGGTGAAGCGACGACCCGACCCACCGGACGAGACGACATGAGCGCCGGACCGCCCGACGGCTGGCGACCGCCCCGACCCCCCCGGGCCGGGCCGCCCGCACCACCTGCACCAGCAGGACCACCCAGCCCGGCGGGCCCACCCGCTCCGCCGGGCTGGGGGCCGGTCCCGACGGCACCACCTGCTGGACCACCTGCTGGACCACCCGCGGCACCACCGCCGTGGAGACCGGCCGGACCCGCACCGGCCGCACCGCCGTGGGAACCAGCCCCGCCACCGGTGCAGGGACCGGCGGCACCAGCCGCAGGCGCACCCCACGTCCCAGCCAGCCCGCCGAGGCCGGTATGGGGACCGGCGGCACCGGCCGCACCACCGCTACCGACCGGACCGTCCGTAGGACCTGGCTACGGTCCGGCTCCGTCCGACTCCGGCTCGGCGGCCGACTGGGGGGCCTGGCAGCCGCCGGATCCCGCCGGACCGCCCGAGACGGGTGCGCTGCCGTGGGTGTCCTGGCCAGCCGGTCCGTTCGACCGGCGGGTCGAGGACCAGAACCAGACGCAGAAGATGCCCCCGGTGGGCTCCCCCGTCGGACCGGGCGGGCCCGGCCCGAGCCAGCCGGACGGGCCCAGCACCGACCGGCCCGGCTCGGTCCGGGGCGGCGCGGCCGTCATGGCCCTGGGCACCGCGGTGTCCCGGGTGCTCGGTCAGGCGCGGGCGGCAGTGCTGATCTGGGTCATCGGTGCCGCGACCATCGCCTCGGACGCTTTCGAGCTGGCCAACTCGCTGCCGACGGTGCTGTACAACCTGCTGGTCTCCGGCGCGCTGTCGGCGGTGCTGGTGCCGCAGGTGGTCCGGGCCTACAAGCGCAACGCGGGCCAGGAGTACGTCGACCGCCTGCTCACCCTGGGGTTCGTCGTCCTGGCGGTCCTCACGGTCACGCTCACCGCCGCGGTGCCGCTGCTGGTCATGCTGTACGGCCGGGGCGGGGGGGATCCCACCCGGCTCAACCTGGCCATCGCGTTCGGGTTCTGGACCCTGCCGCAGATCTTCTTCTACGGCATGTACGCGCTGATCGGCCAGGTGCTCAACGCGCGCGGGTCGTTCGGGCCGTACATGTGGGCGCCGGTGGCCAACAACATCGTGTCGATCGCGACGATGGGCCTGTTCCTCTGGCAGAACCACGAGTTCTCCACCGCGATCCGGGCGGCGGCCCCGGGCGGCCCAGTCGAGCCGACCACCTGGACCGGCTCCCAGGTCGCGCTGCTGGCCGGCGGCGCCACGCTGGGGATCGTCGCCCAGGCGCTGGTGCTGCTGCCGGCCATGCGCCGGGCCGGGGTGCGGTACCGGCCCCGCTGGGGGTTCCGCGGGGTGGGGCTGCGCACCGCCGCCAACGTCGCGCTGTGGACCTTCGTGGCGCTGGCCATCGGGCAGGCCGGGACGATCGCGGTGGGCCAGCTGGCCGGGGCGGCCCGGGACGCCGGGGTGCCGGGGGTAGCAGGCCGGGCGGCCTACGCCTACGCCTTCATGATCTTCATGCTGCCGCACTCGCTGGTCACGGTGTCGCTGCTGACGGCACTGTTCCCCCGGCTGTCGTCCCAGGCCGCCGACCACGCCCACAAGGAGGTGGCCCGTACCTTCTCCCAAGGTGCCCGGGTGGTGGGCCTGTTCACCGTGCTGGCCGGGACCCTGGGCATCCTGCTGTCCGGACCGCTGGTCCAGGCGGTGCTGCCGTCGATCGGCAGCGCCGTCGAGCCGACGGCCCGCGTGGTGGTCGCGTTCATGGTGGGGCTGCCCGCCTTCGGTGTCTGGTCGGCCTGCCAGCGGGTGTACTACGCCTACGAGGACGCCCGGGGGCTGGTCCCGGTAGCGGTCGGGGCGGCGGCGGTGGTGCTGCTCAGCACGGGAGCGGTCTGGCTGCTGGGCCGGGCCGGCTGGCTGTCGCCCCACCTGTGGGTGTTCGGCGCGGCGCTGGCGATGTCGGCGTCGTACCTGCTGTCGACCGGGATGGCCCTGGCTGGGATGAAAGTCCGGATCGGCACCATCGGCGGCGGCGCGCTGCTGCGCACCTACCTGCGCGCGACGCTGGCGGTGGTCGTGGCGGCCGGGGCTGGCTGGGTCGTCCTGGTCGCGGCGAGCAAGGTCGGCCTGGTCGGTCCGGTCAGCCTGGTCACCCTGGTCGAAGGCAGCGGGCTGCGCGGCTGGCTGGTGGCCGTCGGCCTGTGCCTGGTGGTGGGCTCGGTGGTGAGCGGGGTGTACCTGGTGGTGCTGAAGCTCTTGCGCGTCCCCGAGCTCGATCTGCTGATCGGTAGCGTCAGAAACCTCGTTAGGCGCCTCAAACGTCGCTGAGCCGACTAGCATCTAGGTGTGTTCCCCCTTTCCGTGCACAAGCACGCCCAGGGGGAGCCTGCCACCTGACGGAGGTGCCCGTGGCCGACCACGACGTGATCGCTGGACGCTATCGCGTCGACGACGTCCTGCCCGACGACATTCCCGGCGCCACGACATCCACCGCCACGGACATGATCCTCGGCCGGACCGTGCTGGTGCGGCTGCTGCCTGCCGGTCGGCCGACGCTGCTCGACGCGGCCCGGCGGGCCGCCCTGGTCACCGACGCGCGCCTGGCCCGGGTGCTGGACGTCGGCACCCTGCCCGACGGACGCGGGTACGTCATCAACGAGCAGGTCTCCGGGACGTCGCTGGCGACGATGCTGCAGCGCGGGCCGGTCGCGGCGGGCCTGGCCCGGTCCGTGGTCGGGGAGACGTCCGCGGCGATCGACATCGCCCGGCGGCGCGGGGTGCACCACCTGGCGCTGCGCCCGTCGGTGGTGCACATCGCCCAGGACGGCCGGGTGGTGCTCACCGGCCTGGCGATCGACGCCGCCCTGCTCGACCTGCACCTGGCCGATGCCGAGGCCACCGGCGTCGACACCGAAGACCTGGTCCGTCTGCTCTACGCCGCGCTGACCGGCCGGTGGCCCGGTCGGCCCGACGACCTGGTACGGCTCGGCCTGCCCGCGGCCCCCACCGAGGGCCAGGGCCAGTGGGTACCGCCCGCCAGCGTGCTGCCCGGGATGGGCATCCCTGACGACCTGGACCGGCTGTGCCGCACCCTGGGTGCCGGTCGCGGTCCGGTGACCCCGGCCGACGTGGTCCAGGCGCTGGAACCCTGGGCCCAGATCCGGGTTCAGTCGAGCAGCGACGCGGCGACGGTCGTGCAGCGCCCCACCGCCCCGGCGGCCCGACCGCAGCCCGCGGCACCGGCGCCTGCCCCGCCTGCGGCCACGGCCGTCTACCCACCGCCTCAGCCCACCGCCCCGGCGGCACCGCCGGTCCGGCCGACCCAGCCGGTCCAGCCCGCGGCGACGGTCGTCTATCCCCAGCCCGCGGCCCCGGCTCGGTCGGCGGCACCCGCACCGGTCCAGCCCGCACCAGTCCAGCCCGCACCGGACCGGCACCGTCCGGCACCCGCCGAGCCCGCGGCCTACCGGGCCCAGGACCGGCCCGCACCGCAGGCCCAGCCGGGACCGGCCTGGTTGGCCCAGTTCGAGGCCCAGCAGGCCCGCCAGGCCCAACCGGGCGGGCAGGGCGCACCGCGCTGGCCCGGCGACGGGCCGACGACCGCGGCACCCGCCGACGCGACGCCCCGGACGAACAGTGCGAAACGGACCTACGGCGAGTCGCGGTCCGGGCAGTCCGGCCGCTTCGTCCTGGTCGGCTTCGCCGTCGTGGTGCTGGTCGCCGCCGTTATCGGCATCACTGCGATGCTGCGCCCCTCCGGGGCCAGCTCCTCGAGCGACGGCCCCCCGACCACAGCCGCCGACACCACCGCGACGGCCAGCCCGACCACGACACCGACGTCCAGCCCGACCGCCAGTCCGACCGCCAGCCCGACGCGGCAGACCTCGGACACCGTTGCCATTGCGTCCGTCACGACCTACGACCCGTCCGGCGGCCACGAGAAGGAAGAGCTCGTCGGGCGGATCTGGGACGGCGACCCCATGACCTCCTGGACGACCTTCACCTACACCAAGCCGAACTTCGGCCAACTCAAGGACGGGGTCGCGATCATCGTCACGCTGGAAGAACCGACCCTGGTCAGCTCGGTGACCCTCAGCACCGCCCAGAACGGCGGCAAGGTGGAGATCCGCGCCACCGACCCGGCCACGAAGACCGGCGGCGCCGTGCTGGCCTCCGGACCCGTCTCCAGCCCGAGCAAGACCTTCACGCTCAAGAACCCACAACGGATGGGGTCGTTCGTGATCTGGCTGGCCGAGCTGCCGCAGGCACCGAACGGCTATGTGCTGGCGATCTCCGAGCTGGAGATCGGGTAGCGCGTGTCCGGCTCCGGGAACATTGCCGCCACCGAGGCGGTTGGACGTATGGTGCTCCCAGAACGAGATGTGCGTCGGCTGCGGTGCTGGGCGGGATGCGGAGCAAGGCGGAGGAGGAGGTCGCACTGGAGGTGCGGCCGAACGACGACAACGCGGCCCCGCGCCCGCCCGGTGCCGCAGACGGCGTGCATCTCGTTCTGGGAGCACCACAACGACTCTACGTACGAGGACGAGCCGTGACTGATACACCCCTGCAGAACGTCGTCATCGTCGGCTCCGGTCCGGCCGGGTACACCGCCGCGATCTACACCGCCCGGGCCGGGCTGTCGCCGGTGGTCGTCGCCGGGGCGGTGACCGCGGGCGGCGCCCTGATGACCACCACCGAGGTCGAGAACTTCCCGGGCTTCCCCGACGGGATCGCCGGGCCCGAGCTGATGGACGCCATGCGGCGCCAGGCGGAGAAGTTCGGCGCGACGGTGGTGCTGGACGACGCGACCGCCGTCGACCTGGTCGGCCCGGTGAAGACCGTGACCGTCGACGAGGGCACGGTCTACCGGTCCCGGGCGGTCGTCCTGGCCACCGGCTCGGCGTATCGCAAGCTCGGGCTGCCCGGCGAGGCGCGCCTGGCCGGGCGGGGCGTGTCCTGGTGCGCGACGTGCGACGGCTTCTTCTTCCGGAACCGTGAGGTCGTCGTGGTCGGCGGTGGCGACTCGGCGGTGGAAGAGGCGACGTTCCTGACCCGCTTCGCCTCGAAGGTCACGCTGGTGCACCGGCGCGACCGGCTGCGGGCCTCCCAGATCCTGGTCGACCGGGCCGTCGCGGACCCGAAGATCGAGTTTGCCTGGAACTCCACCGTCGTGGCGATAGAAGGAGACGAGACCGTCACCGGCGTCACCCTGGCCGACACCGTCACCGGCACCACCCGACAGCTGGCCACCGACGGGGTGTTCGTCGCCATCGGCTACCTGCCCCGCACCGAGCTGTTCACCGACCAGGTCGACCGGGACGAGGCGGGCTACGTCACCGTCGCCTCACCCGGCACCCAGACCAGTCTTGACGGGGTGTTCGCCTGCGGCGACGTCGTCGACCACGCCTACCGCCAGGCCATCACCGCCGCCGGCAGCGGCTGCGCCGCGGCCCTGGACGCCCAGCACTTCTTGGCTGGTCTAGGGGACTTGTGACCGGGCTGCAGTCTCCCCCAACGGTGCACCCGACCGCGTGGTAGGCGGCTGCGGACGTGGTAGGGCGCCGTCCGCCGTGCCCGTCCGGAGCCTACGAGCGGCCAGAGCTGGTGAACCCTGTAGCAGGCTCCCCAACCAAGACTCAGCCCTGATCCACCGATTTGCGCCGTCACGAGCGTCATTCCCCAGCGCCACTCCACACGTCGGCTACGCCGCCGCGCGGAGCCTCTGGCGCTGTGGGCCCAGACGGGTGCGATGGCAAGGCGG
>Ga0099364_10004160_pt1 | contig 22000 bp, 21 predicted proteins | sample TergutTh196P3_FD_73070 | JGI IMG/M metagenome (GOLD analysis project Ga0099364, IMG submission 73070) | Microcerotermes parvus P3 segment gut microbial communities from Pointe-Noire, Republic of the Congo - Th196 P3 | ecosystem: Host-associated > Arthropoda: Insects > Digestive system > Gut ...
TGCGTACCTATTCAAACACCCCTCCGTACCTATTCAAATACCCCTCGTCATTGCGAGCAAAGCGAAGCAATCCAGACACCGAATTAATGGGAAATACAGCAAAACAGAGATTTCACAGACTAGATTGCTTCTTCGCTACGCTCCTCGCAATGACAAAGTGGGGGTTCTGAACAGTTACACCCCTCCAGCTAATATTTTCTATTATAGCATCATTTGATTGCTAATTGGATAATTGTAATGGTATAATTATTTGAGCGTACAACAGACGAATACGACTGAGATTAATACCGGAGATTTAAGCCAGTGAATAATAGTCAAAAGAATGATAAAAACAATGTTATAGCATTTAACCAAGATCACGAATTTCTTTTTAGAATTGCATTGAAACGGGCGACGAACAGGGAATACGACGGAGCGCTAAAGTATCTGGAGAAGGCCCTGTTTCTTGATATGTATAATGCGGATTATCTTTTCAATAAGGCATGTATCCTTGTAGAGAAGAAAAGAATTGAAGAGTCGATCGAAGTGCTTAATTATATCATTTGGAAGATTGACCCAACATACGCAGAGTGCTATTTTGGCCTTGGATGTAATTACTTTGAAACAGGGGACTTCGCAAAGGCCCTTGCGTGTTTCGAAAAATACGTGAACATGGTTGACGACGGCGAGTTTCTTGAAGACGCATATGAGATACTTGTGTATATGCAAATGTCATTTGAGAACGGGGATATTTCGGTTGACAAAAAACAGATAAATAAAATTAGAAATCAAAAGGCCTTTAGAAAAAGCTCTATAAGGCTTGACGAAGACGGAAGCCAGCTTCTGTTTTCTGGTGATTATAAAGAAGCTATAAAGAAATTCGAAAAATCAATAGAAACCTATCCAGAGATCGCAAGCGCGAGGGTCAGGCTGTCAATGGCGTATTACATGACCGGCGACTCGGCCCTGGCCAAGTGCCTTGCAAGCAGTGCGTTGAAGCTTCAAAAGGGCAACTACCTTGCCCGGCTTTGCCTTGCTTTCTATTATTCTGCTGAGGGGCGTTTTGACAAGTCAGAAAAAATGCTAAAATGGCTGGAAAGAGTGAGGGGCAAAAGGTACGTTGAAGTTAAAAACGAGGCTCAACTGTTTTATGATATGCTCGCGTCCAAAGCAGCTGTCGGCGACAAATTCAAAGAGCGGGTTTCAGGTATGATGCAGAAGCTTACGATCAAGTGATCAAGTGATCAAGAGATCAAGCGAAATCCCTCCAATTCTAACGTAATAACAAGATATTGAGAGATAACATGTACTATTAATAGTGTAACAATGAATTTCGAAGCAAAATGGGCATTTTTTGTAGGTGAACATGCTTGATTAATGATATTCATTTATGTATCATATTCAATGTGATTAGCACTCGACTCAGGCGAGTGCTAACAATTTGAAATTTTAATAGGAGGGAAACATATGAAGATTAAACCGTTGGGGGAAAGAGTAGTTATTAAAATGCTCGAAGCCGAAGAGACAACGAAAAGCGGTATTGTCCTGCCGGGGACAGCGAAGGAAAAGCCGCAGGTAGCAGAGATAGTGGCTGTTGGCCCGGGAGGGATGGTCGACGGCAAAGAGATAAAGATGGAGGTTAAGGTAGGCGACAGGGTGCTTATAAGCAAATACGCCGGCACAGAAGTTAAGCTTGATGACATTGAATATACTATTCTGAAACAAAGCGATATTTTGGCTATAGTAGAATAATTTAAATAGGAGGCATGTTGTATATGGCAAAGGAAATTAAATTTGGCGAAGACGCTAGGCGCTCATTAGAGAGGGGAGTCAACCATCTTGCGGATACAGTTAAGATAACGCTTGGGCCTAAGGGCAGGAATGTAGTTCTGGACAAGAAATTTGGCTCGCCTGTGATAACAAACGACGGCGTGACGATTGCAAAAGAGATTGAACTCGAAGACAAATTCGAGAATATGGGCGCCCAGCTCGTGAAGGAAGTCGCAACGAGGACAAACGACGTGGCGGGTGACGGTACGACGACGGCAACGTTGCTTGCACAAGCGATTATACGCGAAGGGCTTAAGAATGTAGCCGCTGGGGCGAACCCGATGATCCTCAAGAGAGGGATCGCAATGGCTGTCGACGCCGCAGTTGAGGGCATTAAGGATATCAGCCAAAAGGTCAAGGGGCGCGAGGATATTGCAAGGGTAGCGGCTATTTCGTCAAATGACGACGTTATTGGCAAACTCATCGCCGACGCAATGGAAAAAGTCACAAATGACGGCGTTATTACAGTTGAAGAAGCGAAAACAATGGGGACTAGCCTTGAGGTTGTAGAAGGCATGCAATTTGACAGGGGCTATGTTTCTGCCTATATGGCTATTGACACTGACAAAATGGAAGCGGTTCTAGACGACCCGTATATTTTGATTACAGATAAGAAAATCAGCAATGTCCAGGACATTCTCCCTGTGCTGGAGAAGATAGTGCAACAGGGCAAAAAGCTAGTCTTAATCGCGGAAGACGTTGAGGGCGAAGCATTGGCGACGCTGATCCTAAACAAGCTTCGCGGGACGTTTGTTTGTGTTGCGGTAAAGGCTCCGGGTTTTGGCGACAGAAGGAAAGCCATGCTTGAGGATATTGCCATACTGACTGGCGGGCAGGTTATTACTGAAGAGCTTGGGCTTGACCTCAAGGAAGCCGATCTCGACCAGTTGGGCAAAGCGCGGCAGGTCAAGGTGCAAAAGGAGAACACCATTATAGTTGACGGCGCGGGCGACGCGGAGATGATAAAGGGCAGGATTAATTCAATAAGGGCGCAGATTGACGAGACAACCTCCGATTTTGACAAAGAAAAGCTTCAAGAGAGGCTTGCAAAGCTGTCTGGCGGGGTTGCGGTTATTCAAGTAGGCGCGGCAACCGAGACGGAGATGAAAGAAAAGAAGCACAGGATTGAAGACGCGTTGGCGGCAACAAGGGCCGCGGTTGAGGAAGGCATCGTGGCTGGCGGCGGCACGGCGTTTATTAATGTAATTGACAGGGTAGAAAAACTGCTCGATACTACGGTGGGTGACGAGAAAACAGGCGTTAAAGCTGTTTTGAAGGCAATGGAAGAGCCCCTCAAGCAGATAGTAGACAATGCTGGGCTCGAAGGGTCCGTAATTGTCGATAGGGTCAAGAACTCCAAAGCAGGGGAAGGCTTTGACGTGCTAGAGGAGAAAATTGTTGATATGATAAGCGCTGGAATAGTCGACCCAGCTAAGGTGGCACGTACGGCGCTCCAGAACGCATCCTCTGTTGCGGGGTTGCTTCTGACTACCGAGAGCATTGTATCCGACCTGCCCGAGAAAGAGCCCCCGATGCCCGCAGGCGGTATGGGAGGCGGCATGGGCGGAATGTACTAAAGCAGGGATTGTGAGACGCAGCAGAATCTGAACGGGTTTAAACACGGGGACAGTTCTCTTGTTCATACATGTGAACAAGAGGATCGTCCCCGTATGCCGTCCCAGCATACCGTCCCAGCATACCGTCTCCGCATACCGTCTTCGCATACCGTCCCAGCATACCGTCCCCACATTCGGTCCCCGTGTTCATAATGGAACTATCGATAAAAATTTCATTGTTGACGAATTATTGTGTTTGTTATACTCTAGCTTAAGAGATGCCGGGCTTCGCCCGGATTGGACGCGGTTACTGGCTGAATGTGATCGAAATGAGTGGTCTGAGGTGGTCGGATTCGGTGGACGGGCGGTGAAGTTAGGGTAAGTCAATAAAGGGGATGATCAAATTGACAGTTGATGAAATAAAAAATATAATCACGCCATTGGTTTCACTTTACCCAATAAACCGAGTCATTTTATTTGGTTCATATGCAAGAGGTGACGCATCCGACGTAAGCGATGTGGACTTAATAATCGATAGCGAAGAGCGGTTAAATGCTTTTGACTATTTTGGCATCATTGGCATGATAGTGAAAAAAATGCCCGTAAAAGTTGATGTTTTTGAGTTGTGCGAAGTCAATAAACCATCATCAATGTTTGATACAATAAGCAGGGAGGGCGTGATAATATATGAAAGACAGCACGCGGAGACGCTTTAATCGCATTTTAGAATTTGCCCAAAAGGTCAAGCGACGCACAGAAAGTATTAGCATGGATGATTTTGTGCAAGATGATTTATTGCAGGAAGCTGTAATGTATTGTCTTGGGCAAATTGGCGAAATAGCCTCCGACATACCGGACGAGGAACAGGAGAAATACCCCGAAGTTTTTTGGTATCAAATGGTTGGTCTGCGCAACCGATTATTTCATGACTATGAATCGGTCGACTTAACGAGAGTCTATGAAATCACGCAAGAACCCATATCACAATTAATACAAATCCTGGAAATACTCTTGAAATAGGTGACCACCCTTGCCCAAACTTTGAGAATCCGAAATTGAGAAGTGGTTCACAATGGTTTTGACAGTTCATCAATGTAGGTGTACAATTCGTATGTGTAATTAAATGACACAATGACAACACTGTGGTTCACGTTAATGTGGATGAGAATTAAACATGGTGGTTAATGTTGACAAAAATTCTACAATGTTGTTCATATGGACGAGAAATTAACGGTTTGGTACAGCGGAAGAAGAATTCAACACTGTTGTTCATTTGGACAAGAATTCAACGGTTTGATCCAGGGGGAGGAGAAATCAACTGTGAAAAGGGTTATTGGCTTTATTGGGACAGGGGTTATGGGGGCTAGTATAGCCGGGCATTTGCTTAAGGCTGGTTACAACGTAAATGTCTATAACAGAACAAAATCGAAAGCGACCGGGCTTATTGAAAATGGCGCGGCATGGAAGGACTCCCCAAAAGAGCTAGCCAGTGAAAGCGATGTGATAATGACGATGCTCGGGTACCCTTCGGACGTCGAGGATATTTATTATAACAGGGATTACGGGGTTTTGGAGAACGCGCGTGTCGGAAGCATTCTCATCGACCTGACCACGTCAACCCCTTCCCTTGCAGTGAGGATATTTCAAGACGGGCAAACGAGGGGCTTGCAGGCTATGGATGCGCCAGTGTCCGGTGGTGACGTTGGGGCAAAAAACGCTGTACTTACGATAATGTGTGGGGGCAACAAGGATACTTTTGATGAATGCCTCCCTATTTTGCAGGTATTTGGGAAGACTATTATTTTGCAAGGCGGTGCAGGTTCTGGTCAGCACACTAAGGTATGCAATCAGATATCGGTAGCCTGTGGGTTGCTTGGCGTATGCGAGGCAATATGCTATGCAGAGAGGTCGGGGCTGGATCCTTTGAAAGTTATTGAGAGCATAGCGGGGGGGTCGGGCGGAAGCTGGTCGCTTTCCAACTATGGCCCTAGGATACTAAAAGGAGATTTCGCCCCAGGGTTTTATATTAAACATATAGTTAAAGATATTAAGATTGCGATCGATGAAGCGAAAAAGATGGGCTTGGATGTCCCGGGACTTGAAACCGCAGAAAGGCTCTACAAGGAAATTGCGGAGTTGGGGTTTGAAAACTATGGGGCGCAAGCCCTTTACAAGTGGTACTCGCGCTAAATTTATACCCGAGAACGAAAAGAATTGCTGGTTGTTGTGTAGGATTTTTGCCGCCATACAAGGCGGCAAAATGCAGTTATACCTTGAGACTTGCAAGTTTTGACGATGAAGCAGGTAGAAAAAAACAAGTAAGAAGTGAAAGATTTTTTGTTCTCAGGGATGACAGACGGATTATATGTATGTTTCGTTTGGCATGTGAAAACGTTGTAGTTTGTAGTAGTTATTGTATCGGTGTAGAGCGGTATTAAGCCGCCTGTGGGAGGATCGAAGACCGCTCCATAATGTGACAGGCTCGAAGGCCGCCCCATACTGTGGCAGGTTAGGAAATGGATAAACACGATCAGTGAAAAAAAACAAAGTGGAAGTTATTGAAAGGTCAGAAAGGCCAGATGTGCCAGATGAGCCAGAAAGGCTAGATGCGCCAAAAAGGCCAGAAAGGCCAGAAAGGCCAGACACGCCAGAAAGGCCTAAAAGAAAAAACGGGTCAAAAAAGGCACCAAAAAAAGTTGCAGTAGCCTCGTGGGTTCTTGTGGCATTATGGATGGTAGCTATATTTGTGCTATCTTCTGATGACGGAGAGATTTCCTCATACAGAAGCAATCAATTGCTGGTGTTTCTTACGGAGAACATGGGGCTTGTGTTGTCGGAGTCTTTTATTGGGAAAGCTTATGCTATCCGAAAGTTTGCACATTTTTTCGAATACTTTGTTCTTGGGATGTTTGCCGTAAACGCGATTGTCAAGACTTCGGAAGCCGTAAAAAGGCCCACTGTGCGAAGTACTTTCCATGCAGCTGCCCTGAGCCTAGCGTTTTGCTCTGCTTACGCTGTAACGGATGAATTGCACCAACTGTTTGTGCCTGGACGGGCGGCAAGCGGGTGGGACGTGCTTATAGACACCGCAGGCGCGGCGGTTGGGATAATGATATTCTTATTGGTGCGAATGTTATTGCATAGCATTCGAAAACGAAGAAGCGCTAGAACATAGAGCTAGAACATAGCGTATGACAATGATGGCGAAACACAGGTGATAAATGGTTAGGTTTGTAGTTGGCAGGGCTGGCAGCGGGAAAACCCGGTATTGCCTAAACAAAATAAAAGAATTGTTGCTTTATGGAAGCTACAGCGGCAAGTCAAAAGCAATCAGTGGCGAGTCAAAGGCAAGCAGTGGCGACGGTGATGCGAACAAAAGAAACCGTGGCGGTTTAGCGGATGCAAGCAGAACCGATCATAGGGCGATTTACATTGTACCCGAACAGTTCAACCTTCAGGCGGAAAAAAGCATAATAGAGTACACAGGGGTTGAAGGTTTTGAGAAGGCGTCCGTTTTGAGCTTCAAGCGACTGGCCCACAGAGTCTTTGAGGAGACTGGTGGCATTTGCAGGAAGTATATTAACAAAGCGGGGAAAAAAATATGCCTGGCGTCGGTTGTTGACGAGCTTGCTAATGAGCTTGAATATTTCTCTAACTTGAAGGGCAGCGACGGCTTTGTAGATAGCTTAATGCCCTTAATAACTGAATTAAAGCAGTACAACGTGACGGCACAGAGCCTGCGGGAAAGCCTTGGTATTGCTATCGGCGGGGGTTTTGTCCGTAAGGTTCATGAGATATCCATTATTTATGAGAGGTTCTGCGAAAAGGTTGAAGAGGGGTTCTTAGATTCTGACGACGACCTTACAAAACTTGCTGGAAAAATCCGCAAATCACAGTTTGTTGCGACGTCAAAAGTGTTTATTAACGGGTTTTCTGGGTTTACTGCACAGGAGATGGGCGCCATCGGCGAATTGGCAAAATACGCTGTGGATTTGACTATCTGTTTATGCTGTGACCGTTTGCCGGAAAACAGAAAACAGTTAAACAGGCTGGATGTATTCCACCCTGTCAAGAGAACCTATTTCGAGATTCTTGATGCACTGGGGGAAAGAGGGCTGCTTTTTGACGCCGTGTATTTAGGGAACCAACGCATTGAGGAGCCTCCGCAGTCGCTCCAATATCTTGAGCGCAACCTCTACAATTATAGGGCACTGCCATTTGAAGGTGAAGCACGGGAAATAACAATTGCGGCTTGTAGGAATTATTTTGACGAGGTTGAGTATGTTGCGTCTGACATTATCAGGGCATGCAGAGAAAAAAACTACAGATTTAAAGACATATCTATTATTTGTGGCGACCTTGGCTTGTATGCAGGGCTAATAAAGCCGGTTTTTTCTAAATATGGCATAGAGAGCTTTATCGACAGGAAATCCGACATATTTAACCACCCGCTTGTATTGCTCGTTATTTCGGCTCTGAGCGTTCTGGAGGACGACTTCAGTTACGAGGCAATGCTGTCATATTTGAAAACTGGATTGACGAATGTAGACAAGCGTGATGTGGATGTTATTGAAAACTTTGTTCTGGCTCACGGGATAACAGGTAGCATGTGGACAAACGGGGTAAGATGGGATTACGGCACCCCCAAATATGAGGAGGGCGGCGAATCCAATAGTGGTGAAACCGATAGCGGCGAACCTGATAGTGGTCAATCCAGTGGCGGCGAACCCGGTGGCGGCGAATCAAATGGCAACGAACCCGGTGGCGGCGAACCCGGTGGCGGCGAATCAAATGGCAACGAACCCGGTGGCGACGAATCCGGTGGCGGCGAATCAAATGGCAACGAACCTGGCGGTGGCGAACCCGGTAGCGACGAACCCGGTAGCGACGAACCCGGTAGCGACGAATCTGGTGGCAATGAACCCGATGGTAGCGAACCCGTCGGCGGCGACAGCTATGCCCGCTACCTTGACCGTGTCAATGAGATAAGGGGCAATGTATTGGAACCATTGCTGAAGCTTAGGGCGCAGTTGAAGAAGGCGAAATCCGCAAGCGATTACTGCAAGGCCCTGTACAGTTTTCTCCAGTACGGCAAGGCGGCAGAAAACACCTTGGGGCTTTATACCATGCATATGAAGGAAGGGGGCACCGCAAAAGCTTCCGAGGTCAAACAGGTTTGGGCTGCTGTGATGGATGTCCTCAATCAAATACACGAGCTTTCAGCCAGCCTGGACATATCAATGCCAATGTTCTCCAAGCTGTTAAGGAGCGGGCTGATGGATTGCCAAGTGGGGGTTATTCCACCTTCGTCCGATCAGGTATTGGTCGGAAGCACAGACAGGACTATGAGCCATTCGGTTAGGCTCCTTTACGTTGTAGGGGCAGTGGACGGGGTGTTGCCGGACATTTTTAGGCAGGATGGGATACTGTCTGACGCTGAGAGGGCGAAGCTGGCGGGGTTTGGGGTAACCCTCTCGAAAGATGCGAAAAACCGGGCTTTTGACGAACTGTTCAATGTTTATTCAATTTTATCTATTCCGAACGCCGAACTAAAAATTAGCTACCCTGTTTCGGATCTGTCTGGAAAACAGGCAAGGCCTACCATGACTGTCTCAAGGCTGAAGAAGCTTTTTCCAAAGCTTAGGCTAATTGACTTAATGGGCATGAGCAAAAAAGAGAGGTTTGTTTATGACACACAAACCGAAGAAGCGGCGTTTGAGGGTTTAGTGGCGCAAATCCGGGAAAGCCGCGACAGCGGCGGCGGGCGCCTTACGGGGGAATGGGAAGCGGCATTAGAATACATGGCGGGAAGGAAGGCCACGGCAAGCAGATTTGGAAAGGTTGTGCCATCGCTTGAATATAGGCAAAACACAGTAGCCCTTTCAGACTACGCGCTTTCGTTGTTGTTTGGGCAGGGCGGCGCAAGGAGCGCAAAGCTGAGCGTTTCCCGTCTTGAGCAATATGCGCAGTGTCCATTTTCATATTTTGGGAAGCATGTTATCAAGGCGTTGGACAGAAAGATTTACAGGCTGGAATTGCCGGATGTGGGCAGTTTTGTTCATAGGGCTATTGAGATAGCCGCAGTATATATTGTTGACGGGGCCAAGTGCGGCGATGGCTACGACTGGGAGAGCGTAAGTTTTGCTGATTGCCTAGCTAAATCAGAAATTGCCATCAGGGAAATATTTGCTGAAAATGATAAAAGTGTTTTTAATTCGAGCGAAAGGAACAAGTACTTAACCAATAGGATGAAGGATACAGTGGCTTGGAGCGCCTATTGTATGGTTAAACATTTATCGAAGGGTGCGTACATCCCCTGGCGCGTCGAAGCCGCGTTTGACGACGAAAAAGGTACCGAACTTGTGCTTGACAATGGCTGGAGAGTTGGGTTAATGGGGAGGATTGACAGAATTGATGTCGCTCCAGAAACGGGGTACGTAAGGGTTATTGACTTTAAGACCGGGAGGATGGAATTGTCGCTTCAGGATATTTACCAGGGCGTTTCCTTTCAGCTGCCTGTGTACCTGGACAGAGCGGTTAAAATGCTGTCGGAGCCAAGTGCCGACTATCCGAATGGGGTGAATGGGACAAAACCCTATCTACAAGGGGCGAATGAGGTAAATGAGGCAAATGAGACATATGGGGCAAATGGAGCAAGTGGGGCAAATGAGACATATGGGGCAAATGGGGAAGAAACCTATCTGCCGGGAGGGATGTTCTACTTTGAGGTTAAAAGGCCTATGCTTGACATGAGGGAAAAGGGAAGGCATGTGGCGGCAACTGCCACAACGGCAACTGCGAAGGAGGGTAGCGCAACGATCGGTTTAAACGAGGAACTCTTAGAGCTAATGGGTATGAATGGAATGTTTATTGGAGACGAGGAAACTTTTAGGGCGACGGTTGACAAGGATGCCGCAAAAAAGTCGAGCGTTGTCAAGGGCATTTCATTTAAGACTGACGGCGGGTTTTATAAAAGGGTTGTTGCACCGGCAAAAGATGATTTTAAGCTCATGAACGAGCACGTAAACAACAACATTAAGAATATATCCGGCAAACTGATGGCAGGGGATATTAGTGTAAACCCATACAAAAAGAAGGGTACGGCGCCATGCCAATGGTGTCTATACAGCGGTGCCTGCGGCATTGAGCTTGTTGAGCCAGGAACGGCTTTTCGAAAGCTCCCAAAGATAGATGATATGCAAGTTCTGGAACTGTTAAGGGACTGTTAAACGATAAGGAACGGCTAAACAATAAGGAACAGTTGAGGTAGTTGTCTTAATGGCGCATCTATTCCCACAGAACGTTAGGCATGAATCCTTTGGCATTCTCATCAATGTGTATTCTCAAATTTTCTTCCATTTTGTCGAACATAACCCCGTGGGTGAATTCTCTCCCGTCAGCCCGGACATTTTTTACAGAACCACTTATCATCACTTCGAACACAGAGAAATACCCATTTATCATTAGATCAAAACACAGCGTTTGACCGACCTCATATTTGACTTTAGAGACAAACGAAAGGCCTCCGGCAGAAAGGTCTCTGATTCGAACTTTTGCCCAACTGTCGTAGTCCCCGATTACACGGGCGTTGCATCGAACTTTTGCCCAACTGCCGCAGTCCCCGCTTACTCGGGCGTCGCAATGGAAATCATGGCTCCTCTTATAATGCCTGCGGTCCAATTTCGTGCCCCCCTTATTTGCCAAAAAGCAAGCCCATAATTGCCGTTCCGGGCTTCGAATTCATGCTTTCGTTTATTAATGAAAGTCCACTTTTTAGCCTTACTTAATGAAAGTCCACTTTTTAGCCTTACTTAATGATAGTCTGCTTTTTTGCTCTTTACTGTGTCCAGCCTTGCCAGCGACCTTTTTAAGGCAACTTGTGATCTAATATACTCTATATCGCTTTTATGCGCAATAATCCGCTCCTCAGCGCGTTTTTTTGCTTCTGTTGCACGGGCGACCTCTATATCTTCCGGCCATTCCGCAGAGTCGACAAAAACATTGACTTCATTGTTTTTTATCTGGGCAAACCCGCCGGCAAGCGCAGCAGATTTCCACTCGCCACCGATTTTTATCCTTATGGTGGAGATGTCAATAGCTATAACCATGGGTACATGCCCAGGGAGTATCCCTAACTCGCCATCCGGTTCCTTCATAATTAAGTGTTCGGCTTCGCCGGAATAAAACAGCTTTTCTGGCGTTATTATATTCAATGCAAACGAAGACATATGATGCTCCTCATATTGATCCATTTGACCTTATACACCGCAACCCTTCCGCAACCCTTCCGCAACCCTGCAACCCTTCCGCAACCCTGCTAACCTTCCACTACCCTGCAACCCTTCCGCAACCCTGCTAACCTTCTGTATCGCTTTTTTCGCTTTTTGCGCTTTCATAAACCTCGTCTATGGAGCCTTTCATATAAAAAGACGATTCGGGGATATCGTCCATTTTTCCGTCTACAATCATTCTAAAACCCCGTATCGTGTCGCTTACATGCACATACTTCCCCTTGTACGAGCTAAACCCCTCTGCTACGAAAAATGGCTGGGAGAGGAACCGCTGTATTTTGCGAGCCCTGTACACGACTAGTTTATCGTCTTCGGGCAAGTCGTCCAAACCAAGAATCGCTATGGTGTCCTGAAGCTCATTGTACCTTTGTAGCGTCTCTTTCACCCTTTGCGCCGTTTCATAATGCTCACCCCCTACGGTTTCCGGCGCCAACAGCCTCGAAGTGGACTGCAACGGGTCAACGGCGGGGTATATCCCGGCTTCGACTATGCGCCGCGAAAGCACGGTCATTGCGTCCAAATGGGCAAATGTAGTCGCAGGCGCAGGGTCGGTCAAATCGTCGGCAGGCACGTATACCGCTTGAACGGAAGTTATGGAGCCATCCTTTGTGGATGTTATGCGCTCCTGAAGGCTGCCGACTTCATTTGCAAGCGTTGGCTGGTAGCCAACTGCCGACGGTATGCGCCCAAGAAGCGCAGAAACCTCGGAACCCGCTTGAATGAATCTGAATATATTGTCGATGAACAACAAGACGTCTTGCCCCGATGCGTCTCTGAAATACTCAGCCATGGTCAGCCCTGTCAAAGCCACCCTCATTCTGGCTCCGGGCGGCTCGTTCATCTGCCCAAACACCAGCGCCGCTTTTTCAATTACCCCCGAATTTCTCATTTCCTGAAGTAGGTCATAGCCTTCCCGGGATCGTTCCCCAACGCCCGTAAAAACGGAATACCCCCCATGTTCAGTGGCTATATTTCGTATTAGTTCGAGAATCAAAACGGTTTTGCCCACTCCGGCTCCGCCAAACAGTCCAATTTTCCCGCCCTTGGGGTAAGGCGCCAACAAATCGACAACTTTGATGCCGGTTTCAAGTATTTCCGTAGTGATCTTTTGATCAGAGAACACTGGGGCAGGCCTGTGAATGGGCCAATATTCTTTTGAGCCTATTTCTCCGCAACCGTCTATTGGCTGGCCCAAAACATTGACAACGCGGCTCAGCATCTCGGGGCCGACAGGAACCTTAATGGACCCCCCTGTGTCATGTGCTTTCATTCCTCGCGCAAGGCCATCCGTTGTAGCCATCGACACACAGCGCACAGTTTTATTTCCAGTATGCTGCATAACCTCCGCAATGACCGGTCGGTTTTTCGCCTCGATTTGAACCGCGTTGTGCAATCTGGGGAGCCTGTCCCCTTCAAATTTTATGTCAATTACCGGGCCGATTATTTGGGTAATTCTCCCAACTATTTCTGACATCTCTTACCTATCCCTTCAAATACTTGTCCTGCATAATTCTGTTAATTCATTGTCCCGCCTATGATTTCGCTAATTTCCTGAGTTACGTCTGCTTGCCTTGTTCGGTTAAACTTTAGTGTAAGGCCGGAGATCATTTCGTCGGCAGATTTTGTCGCTTCGTTCATTGCGGTCATCCTGGCCATTTGTTCGCATGAAAACGCTTCTACAAGAGCCCCGTATATAACCCCCTTCATGTAATGTGGGGCCAGTTGGTCAAATACGGCCCTAGCACTAGGTTCGTATTGTATTACGCTTGAGTTTATCGGGTGGTTGTCGTCCAAAAAAGCCAAGAGGTCGTGGGGGTCTATTGGCAGTAGTTGCGCAATTACGGGGGCTTGCTTAATTGGCGTGACCATTTGGGTAAAAACTGTGTCAACCTGATAATATTCGCCCGAAAGATACTTTTGCACCAGTATCTCAGAAATGTCCCTGGCTCGGTACAGGCTGGGGTTAGTTACTGGGTACCGGAAACTCGCGTCCATATCGTACCCAAGCCTGCCGATAATGTTGCGCCCCATAAAACCGACAACTAGCAGTGTTGACTTTTCCTTATCCACTTCGTTCTCAAGCAGACTGACAATATTGTGGTTGTACGCCCCTGCCATTCCTTTGTCGCCTGCTAGGACAAGGTAAAGCTTTTTGGCCTCGCCGGGAGGCTTCTTGGCATATAAATACGTCCTGTCGATATAATAAGTGTCCACATGGCCGGCAGCAATTATTTCCGAAAGGGTTATTGCAACCTGCTTAAAATAGGGCATCGTATTTGTAAGCTGGCTTTTTGCCTTCCTTGATCTGGACGCAGAAATAAGGTACATGGCCCTTGTAACCTGCTGAATGTTTTTTACGCTAGTGATATGCGCTTTTACTTCATGTAGCCCTGACACGTTGCCGCCCCTTCCCCTTGAATGTTTTTACACTTTAATTTAATGTGCGTTTTTACTTCATGTAGCCCTAACACGTTGCCGCCCCTTCCCCCATCCGGGTTTTAGCCATTCTTCCTTAAACTCTTCTATCGCATGCTTGAGACATTCCTCATCGTCAGGGGACAATTGGCCCGTCACCCTAATATTATCTAGCACCTGAGGGAGGTTTTCGGCCATATGCAGCATAAACGCACTGTTAAATTGCCTTAGCTGCTTGGTTGGGATACCCATGAGTTCTTTTCCGGAAACCGTGTACAATAGGATAACCTGATCCTCCAACTCAAGCGGCGACTGGTTCATCTGCTTCAACGATTCTACAATACGCTCTCCGTGCGCAAGCCTGTTTTGCGTCGCAACGTCAAGATCGGAGCCAAATTGCGCGAATACTTCCAGCTCCCTATACTGCGCGAGATTAATGCGCAAGGACCCCGAAACCTTTTTCATTGCTTTTGTCTGGGCAGCGCCGCCAACGCGGGAAACCGAAATGCCTACATTGATAGCAGGCCGCTGGCCAGAAAAAAACAATTCGGGCTGTAAATATATCTGCCCGTCTGTAATGGACACAACGTTTGTTGGCACGTATGCGGAAAAGTCCCCGCCCTGCGTCTCGATTATTGGCAAAGCGGTTATTGAACCGCCGCCCAGCTCATCGCTCAAGCGAGCGGCTCTTTCCAATAGCCTGGAATGCAGGTAAAACACGTCGCCGGGGTATGCCTCGCGCCCTGGCGGCCTCTTTAGGATCAGGCTGATTGAGCGGTATGCGACTGCGTGTTTTGTTAGGTCGTCATAAACGATTAATACATCTTTTTTTTGGCTGTACATGAACTCCTCGGCCATCGCACAGCCGGCGTAAGGCGCGATATACTGCATGCACGCAGGGTCGCCCGCCGTGCTTGCGACAATTATTGTGTATTCCATAGCCCCATGTTTTTCGAGGGTTTGAGCAATAGAGGCTATTGACGAAGCCTTTTGCCCAATCGCTACATAAATACAGGTTACGCCTTTGCCTTTTTGGTTTATGATTGCATCGATGGCTATCGTGGTTTTCCCCGTCTGCCTGTCGCCGATTATTAATTCCCTTTGCCCGCGCCCAATGGGGATCATCGAGTCGATTGCGACTATTCCTGTTTGCATGGGGGTGTTAATGCCTTGCCTGTCGTTGACGCCCGGCGCCATGAATTCAATTGGACGTGTTTTGTCAGATACAATATCACCTCTGCCGTCTACTGCGCGGCCCAATGCGTCTACAACCCTGCCGACAAGGCAGTCCCCAACACCAACGGACACAGCCGACCTTGTGCGGTTAGCTCGCATCCCCTCATGAACGCTGGTTTCGTCACCCAGCAGGACACAACCGACGGAGTTTTCCTCAAGATTTATGGCCATGCCAATAATTCCGCACTCAAATTCCAACATTTCGCCGCTTTCGCAGTTTCTCAAACCTGCTACCCTGGCAACGCCGTCCCCTACCTGTGTGACAAACCCGGTTTCTTCCTCGTCAACCGCGATCTTGTAGCGTTCCATTTCGCTAATAACTGACGCAGCCCTATCAGGCCCGGTGCCGGCCATACCTGCCACTGCCCTATCAGGCCTGGCGCCAGCTATACCTGCCACTGCCCTATCAGGCCCGGCGCTTGCTATCAAGGGGTCTTCCTTTCCTTGATCGAAACCCGCCGCAAAGAGACCCTTATTATCAGGCCCGGCACCCAGCACCTTGCTTCCGGCACCCGGCACCTTGCTCCCGGCACCTGGTGCCAAGGTCTCGGCGTCTGGCGTCATGGGCTTGGCTTTGTCAGTTTTACCACTCATGTTTAAGCTCATCAAGAATTACCCCCTGTAGTTTTGCCAACAAAGTACTATCAAAGTATGAATCCCCTATTTGAACGCATATTCCGCCCAACAGGGAAGAATCAACGCTAACTTTCGCTTTTGCCGATTCAGCTCCGTAAATTTTCTTATACTTGTTGCGGATAGCATCTATTTGCCCGCCATCTAATGGCATTGCCGAAGAAATTGCGATATTCAGAGTTTTTTGGCGCTCAGCGTTCAGGGCGTCATATTCTTTGGCTATTTGCGGCAGGGCAACCAGTTCGTTCTTGTCAATCAGCATGCGAAAAAAGCTCAGCATTATAGAATGAACGTTATTTGACGCCACATGAGCTAGTATCTTAGGCAGGGAGTCTTTTTTTTCCTCACAGGAAAGCTCCGGATTCAGCAATAAATCGCGTACAATGCCGTCACTGCCCATGGCCGAGCAAACATTCCCGAGGATTTTGCCAGCTTCGTCTGCTTCCATTTGGGAATCAACAAACGTCAGTACCGCTTCAGCGTAGAGCTGCCCTAATGCCGCCATTAAGCCGCACCTTCCCCCCTGATAAAATCGTCAACCAATTCACGGTTCTTCTGGTTATCCATATTTGCCCCAATGACTTTGGATGCCGCAACAAGCGCAAGAGACGCGGCTTTGTCGCGCATCTCGCTTTGAGCCCTTTCTTCAAGCTGCTTTGCCCGTTGGCGGGCTGAAGAGATTATGCCCGAGGCTTCCTTTTTTGCGCTTTTAATGATTTCGTCGTGTTCAATAGAGGCCTTTTGACGCGCTTCTTCAATTAATTCGTCATATTTCTTGTTGGCATCTGCCATCAACTTTTCGTATTCCTGTTTGGCTGATTCCCCTTCCGCTATTAACGCATTCCCCTCCTCGATGCTGTTAGAAATGCTTTTGGCCCGCTCGTCCATGTATTTGCCCAACCTGCCAAACAGGAAAAACCTAACCACAAAATACAGTATAAGCAGGTTGACTGCTGTCCAAAGGAAAGTAAAATCAATATCTAACATAACCACTCACCTCTTTACGCCCATTTGTCCACAGGAATGTAAAATCAATATCTAACATAAACGCTCACCTCTTTACGCCCATTTTACAAACAGAATGATCAACGCAATGACAAAACCGTATATGGCTGTTGCTTCCGCCAGAGCCGCCCCCAGAATCGTCGTTGACATAATTTTGCCCGAGGCTTCCGGCTGGCGAGATATACCCTCGGCGGCTTTGCCTGTGGCAATGCCTATGCCGATGCCTGCCCCAACCCCCGTGAAAACAGCAATTCCTGCTGCTATTGCCAATAAACCTGTCCCTTCCAAAACTAATACCCCCTCACATCAACTTTGTTTTGCCGGCATATTCGCCAAATTAACTTCGGATGCAGATTCGGATGAATACTCGGACTCGGATTCGGATTCGGCTTCGACGGCTTCAGAAATATAAATAGTCGTTAAGAAAACAAATACATACGCCTGTAAAACAGCGTCGAATAAATCAAAATAGATTCCGACGACTGCAGGCAAAAAAACTGGCAACAAACCATATATAAGAGCCATGACTATGACCCCGCCCAGAATATTCCCAAAAAGGCGCAAACACAACGACATTGGGCGGACGACATAATCCAACAATTTGATGAACCCTGAGATCGGCGTCGGCTTATAAAAGCTCCTGAACCAGCCTCTTGCCCCTTTGTAACGAAACTCGGCAAAAATAACAACCAAAATCGTTGCTACAGCCAAACAAAGCGTCACATTAAAATTCCTGGTAGGCGGGTGCATGGAGAACTTAAAGCTTTCCAGCGCGGGGTTGTTGAAGATGGCGCTTAGGGTCTCCCCGCTCGGAATAATGTTGAATATGGCTAATGCATTGCTAAATACCAAGAACAACAGAATTGTTGTCAAGTATGGTGCGAAGGGCTTCCAATTGCGGCCAATCTGGCCCTTTAGCAGATTGCTGACGAAGTCCAAAAGCATTTCGGCGAGGCCCTGTTTGCCAGACGGGAGTGTGGACAGTTTTCGCGTCAACAAGTACAACACGACAGTGATTGCCAAAACAACGACCCATCCGCCGATTACCGCGTCAGTTATGAACGGCACAGGTTTGCCGTTTATATTGATGCTGTAGTATACATGTGAGTTTATTGCTGCGCTGTCTATAAAATCACCGCCTCTCTTGCAATGTATGCAACCATTGGTGCATGCAAATCTTTCGGCATAAGTCAATCCTGTGTTGTATTGTAATGCAACGGCATAAGTCAATCCTGTGGCGTATGCTAATCCTTCGGCAGATTCCAATTATTGTTTGTAAGCCCGGATTTTTCCGTTATCCCGTTTATTACTATGGTTAAGGGGAGAAATAGAGCCCCTATAACTGTCCCTGAGAAAAAATGAGCGTTGAAAAGGATTGCAGCCAACAGCGCAATGAAAGTGAGACTATGCGAAAAAACATGGATCAGTATTTGGCATATTCTAAGGCGAGCCCCTTTTATGAGCAAATGTGGAAGCAGTATTTCGAACAGTTTAATTTTGTAAAGGGAAAAAGTGCTACCGACTAATATGCCAGCGGAAATCAACAGCCCATTTGCGCCTAAAAAGGCGCATGCCGCAGATGCGGGAACAGCAATTACCATAACCCTTTTTACAACAAAACCTGTGACCATAAGCCCCCTACTGCATCTAAAAACAATATTGGTCGGTCTACAATTGTCCGTCACAAAGCGATTTGCTTTGAAAAATGTAATTATGATAAAACCAAGCCCTAAACGTTATTATAGTAAAAGTTGTAATCGAATGCAAATAAATTTTACTTAAACATTTACTTTTCTCGCGTTGTGTAGATTTAAATCCCGCATTTCCCAATATATTGACTACTCATTTCCTCTTTAGCTTAGGTTGCAGACAGAGTCTGTAGACATCAACAAAATACTTCAGCAATTCGCCTTCTATTCCCTGCTATTTTCCGCTCCTCTAAGTCAAAGTATTGCATGCACTTCTTAAACACCATCAACACCGACGTATTCATGGTTCCAACCTCAAGCATATCAGGCATAATGCGGGGCTGGAAGACTTCGCTCGTCTTTTCTCCGGCTCCGCCGAAATACAATTGGAAGCTATGATATGCCCTTTTATTCTTAAAAAGTCTAAAACATTGTTTATTCCAATCGTCGCGCTTGGCACGAAAATTACTTGGTATTCGTCCCCACAATCAAAATAGGCTACAATTACCGCAGAGTCACACAAATTCTCATAGGTATAATTTCAACAAAACACATCGAAGATGTTCTATCCTGTAAGGGTGTGAAATCTACATCACACACATTACAGTGCAGTTACGTCATAATTCATCGTTGTTGTCGCGGCCTTTCAAATACTTTACCATTTCAATGTCAAATTGAGAAATATAGTCATTAGCGGTTTTGCCGGTAATGGCAAAGTGGAGTTTATTCTGGACAAATGCGTAAAAGTCATTCGTCGTTTCGCTGTTTTTATCATAGTCATAACTGCATTGCTCAAAGACATCAGCAATCTTCTGGTATGCTCGCCGCTCACTAGCGCGAATTTCGCGTATTTTTTCCAGTAATTCGTCGAAGTAATCTCTCCCGAATGGCCTACCGTTCTTCAGCATCTCATCATTGAGCAAGTACCCCTTATGGATATAATCCTTCAAGGTTCGCGTCGCCCATTGCCGGAAGCATGTAGCCTTCTTTGAGTTTACGCGGTATCCGACGGCAATAATGGCGTCAAGGCTGTAAAATTTTGGCGTTCGTTTTACCTCGCGAGTACCTTCTTTTTGAACTACCGAGATTTCCTCGGTAGTTGTCGATTCGACCAATTCTTCCTCTTTATAGATGTTTTTCAAATGCAGCCCTATGTTATCCGTGGAAGTATCGAACAACTCTGCCATCACTTTTTGTGTTGCCCAAAAGTTTTCATCTTTGAACACCACGTCAGCATATACATTGCTGTCTGGGGTGGAATACAGGACAATTTTTCCTTCTGATACACTTACGATATTACTCATTGTACTCTGCTCCTTCTATCGCCGTTGGCAATACCTGTCGAGAGATATTTTAACACGGATATGTTAAGGGTTAAAGGCAGAAAAGTAAATTTTGTCAAAATAACTAAACGCCGGTAAACAACTTGAAAATATGGTGGTCCATCCTGGCTGAATGTCAGTTCATCGGGCGTGGTCACCGGGTTCTGCCAGGGCGTCGCTGAAGAAACGTCGGCGGTCATCCAAGTGACAGACGCGTCAGGTTCGACCGCGACAATAACAATAAACATAGGCGAAGTGAAATAAATCCGCAAACCCAGAAAACAAAGCGAAAAACTGGTGCCCCACCTTCACAAAAGAGGGCATGGGGCAATCGCGTAAAGATAATCGTCAATATATGTTTTAACGCAGTCCTTGAGAAGGGTTTCGGCGCACATTAGGATTCTGCCTTCGCGCAAATGCCTGTACTGAATAGGCATATATTGCTCAAGTAGTGAAATGGGGATGTCGGCGTTGTTTATATTTCCAACAAGTATGGATATGGAATCAACTATATCCTTTTCCGTCATGTAGTATCTGCATCTGTCGGAAAAACTGAATCTCCGCTTCAAATACCGCTCATGTTCGTTTCCGTGGTAGAACTTTTCCCAATACTCTGGTTTAGACAGCATAACCCGTTCCAATGTTTCGCGAAACCGAGACTGTGCGCCGCCCTGATGATGCAGGATTTCACTTTCGATGCATTCAAGGGCAAACAAGCCCTGACGCAATGCATAAGTAAGCGCGGGGCCTACTTTTAATATGGCTATGTCGTCCGCTACCATTTCTTTGAGCTTTTCCCTTGTCTGGTAGTCAGTGGAATGGCCTTCAAAAACCAGCCCTGGGTAGCCCCTGAGCGCATCGCGTAGTGGGAGCGCTTTTTGTCTGTCGTATTCCACAATGGACGCGTCCGCAAACTCAACCCCTGGTTGAACGACAATGCCAGCAACCCTATTGTAGGCATTGGTTAACCCATTCTCCTTGAAATGGCGCTCAAATGCTTCCATGGTTGCATGCAGCTGTTCAGGTGCTGTCACGCTGACGGAATCCTCGTTCTCCCGCGCCCCCCCAGGGACTGGCACCTCACTGCCTATAACGTACGCAAGCGGGACCGCTTCCCCCGCATGGCGTCCCGTCGTTTCGGAGTATTCCCAATACGCCGCTTCCGCCGCCGAAACAAGCCGTGCGGCACGCTGGGCGATTGTGTTGTCAGAAAGGCGTGCCGCCTTATCGTCACTAGCGAGAAGCATGCTCGTGTCAACATGAATTTTAGAATACCCGGCAAGCACGTATTGTTTGATTAGCTCTTCTGCCTTTTCCATAGCAGGGCCCTCCGGCTCGTTTTGCCATACCAACGGCCCCAAATGGTCCCCGCCTAAAACCAACTGCCGCATAGGCAGCCCAACGTCTTTAGCAATGCCCATAACAAAAACCACAAAATCCGCCGGCTTCATCCCTGTATAGCCGCCGAATTGGTTTACCTGGTTTGCGGTCGCTTCTATGAGCGCATAAGTTCCTGTCTCCAGGGCTCTTTCCATTACGGCTTCCAAAACGTATCTGTTCGCCGAACATGCCGAATACATGCCAACGATTTCGCCTTTTTGCCTTCTCATTGTCATCTCAAGTACCGGATTCTGCTGCATGTCAATTCCTCTCTTTTATGCGTCTGCTGATATTTCTGACTGGGTTCCCCATCTGATGGTCTAAGGAGCCCAAGGCATTGCCAAAGGTTAATAATCGCTCAAAGTAAGGTATTGCCAAAGGGTCGAAGGCACCCATGGCAACGCCAAATTACATAGGCTATCCCGCCGTTTATATGAGCCAATTGTTATATGAGCCAATTGTAACACGAGCCAATTGTAACACGAGCCAATTGTAACACGAGCCAATTGTAACACAGTTGCGATTTGTAAAGCAAATCTCTGACGCACAAACGCATTAACTGTGGTTGATTGCTCGTAACAATTCAAATACCCCTCGTCATTGCGAGCAAAGCGAAGCAATCCAGGCACCGAATTAACGGGAAAATACAGCAAAACAGAGATTTC
>Ga0099364_10004161_pt1 | contig 22000 bp, 3 predicted proteins | sample TergutTh196P3_FD_73070 | JGI IMG/M metagenome (GOLD analysis project Ga0099364, IMG submission 73070) | Microcerotermes parvus P3 segment gut microbial communities from Pointe-Noire, Republic of the Congo - Th196 P3 | ecosystem: Host-associated > Arthropoda: Insects > Digestive system > Gut ...
AACAAGTCAGCGAACCCGCCCCTAACGCTACACCCGTCAACGAACCCACCGGCGTCTTCGAAGACGCAACACTCGGTATCAATTTCGATACCGGCGAAGCGACCATTAAACTTGACGCAAATTCTGACTTCGACGAAGAAAACACCATCATCGTTACCATTACGATGCCCGACAACAGCGACGTCTCGTTCTACTTCACCAAAGACGGTGACGGCAACGGGACAGAGCAATCCCCCGCCGAGTTCACTTACTCCGAAGGTGATGTCGGCGACCCCGCCACCATCACGGTTACGTTGTCCGCCTTCGAAAATCCAAGCACGCCGGGCGTCTACGGCATCACGATCGACGCGGTAGACGAGACCGAAATCGAACCAGATGATAAAGTAAAAGGCACGATGGAATCGTCGCTGACGGTGCACGCCCAGGTTACCGGCGTTACCGCACCCGATGATCCCACGAATCAAGGCATCGTGGTTACCTGGCCGGCAGCGAGTACTGCCGATAGCAGCACAACCTACGTCGTCCGCTACTCTGCCTTTGGCAGCAGCGACTGGACAAATGTGCCAGTCGCCTCGGGACTGACAGCCACCCTCCCCGACACCCTGGCCGACGGCGAGTACGTCATCCAGGTTATGGCCGTAGGTTCCGAATCCGAGTTCACGGTTACCGCGGAATGGTCGCAGCAAGTCATTGCCCGGGTCGGCGAAGTGACCGTGCCCGAAAAACTCGCGACCATTGAAGATCTCGTCGTGACCGCATTCGATAGGGGCGTAGCCGGCGTTCGTGCGGGATCGTTCAGTATGGAATGGAAGCACGACATCCACGCAACATCGTACAACGTGCAAGTCCATCCCGGTTCAAATACCCTAAATGGTAACCTCAGAACCGGCTTGGCCTACGGGGCGACCATCAATGAAACCACGATCACAGCAGGCAATTGGAACACGTGGGACAGCAATAGGGAAACTTCGTGGGTAAACTGGTGGGATGGGAACGCCCACGGAATGATCGAAATCCATATAGGCGACGGCACATCCAATTTTAGTCCTGCAAGCGGTCAGCCTGTCATTATCTACACCGAAGACACCGGTCAAGATATTGCCAAGTTAGACAGCACTGGCAACATCGTCTTTAATTTCGCCCCCACAGCGGGTGGGTTCCGGGCAGGCGATGCGACCGCAAACATGGCAATGAAGGACGGCTTCTACTGGTACGCCCGCGTCCAAGCCCATAGCGGCAATGTAGGAATCGAATCATCCGACTGGTCGGACGGCATCGTGTCCAAAGTCCTTGAAAACTACGACCTCGGCATCGTACCCGGCTCGTTCGACGTGAAATATGACGCAGACAGAGTTGTTGAACATGGCGACCGCTACGGGGTTGACGTGACGGTCAACTGGACGAAGCCTGTCTCCGGCGATAATATCACCGGCTACCAAGTCCGCTGGGTTCACTCCGATGCCGGGTTGGGAACGACGACAACAAATGAAGGCGTACGCATGGTCGGTCAAAGCAATGACTGGTCGGAATGGATTAATATTGAAGACCCGGAGACCACACACTGGACACTCGCAAACCAGGCCGCACAGCATGCGCGGACGTATATTTTTGAAATTCGTGCAACGGCAGAGAATCTGGAGGCAGAAAGTGCACCGGTTTTCGAATCCCGGGTGCAAATCGGCGTGGGTTACAACGAAGGCACCGTGTCCGCCGAACAAGTCTCGGGCGAACTTGCGTTCAAAATCGATATGACTTCGCCGTTGAGACAGGATCTGTCATTGCTTACCAATCCCGATGATACGGTCAGCGGTTTAGGGCCGGTCGAACAGGCCACCTCGCTGATCAACCAAACCCGTATGCAAACCTTTTACCGAATCGGCACCGAAATCGACGGCGAGATAGTCTGGACGAACTACTGGGCTGCCAATGGCCGTAATCCTGACCGTGCCGGTGAGAGCAATCTAGCGTCATACTTGAACACCACGGTGCGGGGCGTGACAACCGGTATCAGTACCTTGGCAGTAACGGGGGGGAACGACAATAACCCCGGCGGTGTCGCTGCCGGAGCCCCCGAAGCACTTCTGGGGATTACCGTTTCCAATTTCTTGGGACTCGCTAATAACCCCACCGGGGTCGGTATGGGTGATACGTCCATGGCACCGGGTACATCCCAATCCCTCCAGATCAACGGGATGGAAGACGGTCGGGAATACTTCTTCGAAGTCATGCTCGCTCAGGGCGGGGCTGCCGGAGGGAACATCTTCCACAGCCACCAGATTTCGATCACGGCGCACACTGAAATCTATGCACCCACGCTGACCGGCATCATCCAAGGTGCCCCCCAAGTCGCCGGCGAAGCCTGGTCGCACGACGGAAAGAAAATCACCGTCACCTTCGACGGTGCTGAAATTAACGAGAATTTTAAAGACGACCTGGAAATCGTCGGCTACGAATACCGATACCACCTGGCCGGTAATCAGGCGATGAACTCTGGCCTGCCCGGTAGTGCTAATAACGGCGGTGGGACGGGAGGTTCTGCTGCCATTGTGAACGAAGGCACAACCAACCTGGCAAACAACAGCACAGCAATCCCATCGAATATCGTTCGGCCTGAGAATGACCCGAGGTCTAATTCTAGTGTTTCCTGGTCGAACGGAGGAAATGACAACTGGACGTTGTTGACATTGGGCGATGCTGCATTGAAAGAAGAAAACAATAACCCGGGGAAATTCTCCTTCGATATCGAAGACACGTTCCGTACGAATCACTTGGTGATCGTTGAAATTCGGGCTGTCTATCAGGAAAAAGGCAATACCGATGAAACCCAAACTAAACAGTCGGAAGCCGAAAACGAAGTCTATATGACCCTCGTTACACCGTCGAATATCGTAACAACACAGGAACTGATTACCGATCTGACTGATCCCAACGTTGGCAAGAGCGTGATGCGGGTTACGTTTGACCGGATTCCTGATAATCAGATGAACGGTGAACGGACGGGCACAGGCGTTAACCAAATCGTACAAATGAAAACGGAATTCCGGATTGGTATTATGGATCCCACCATTGACAACGGCGCCGTCGTATGGACCGGGTGGTGGACAAGCCGGTGGAATGGTACCGCTCAAACAGGAGGTGACGGAATGAGCGCCAACCCGGGCAGTCCCGCAGCTTGGTTGGAAAATGCTGCCTCTGACATTCGCTATAACGGCGGTGCCTCTACGGTGGCTGGTAACTCAAACGCACTATCGGAAGGGTTCCAAGTCATATTCTATACGACCACTTTGGACTCTGAAGGGAAAAACATCCCGGTTACTACCGCCCCGCAGAGCGGGGCGGCGGGGGCGATGGATTATAGGGAAATCGCCTACATCGAAGTCATCGGAAATTTCGACCCGAACAAAGAATACGTCTTCCAAGTGGGCGAATGGACGCAGGCCTGGCCGTCTTCTCCAGCCCAGGGGGCTAACACCGCCCACTCCGTCGGCGTTCGCGTGGCCGCCTGGACGGACGTTTTGGAATTCCGGCAAGTCAATACGCCGATTGAAGGGCAAAACGTTGTTCAAAACATCGAAAACAATTTCAAACTCGGCTGGACCGCTCCCGAAACGGATAATACTAACGCCGCCGGGAAAAATATCGAATACTTCGAAATCCGATACCAGGCAACCAAGTTTGGGCAAAACCCGGAAGACCCGACTGGAGATGAAATCCCCCTCGATCCCGACTGGTCGGAATGGCTTGGCGACAATGTCATCAAGGTCTCTAATTTGGACACATTTGACCAACCAAGAGAACCTGCCGTTACCGAATCCGACAACCTCATCTCTTTCCTCGGCAACGGCACGCATGATTTCCAAATCCGCGTCTGGTACGAAGACGGCTTACACTCGCTCTGGTACGGTGACGAAGCATGGAACGCCGTAACGTCTACGTCCAGCCAGGACGTCATCCAACTGCACAGCAATGACATCACAGTAACGCACGGGTTCGAAAGCCTAGAGTTTGAACTCAATAACGAGGCAATGAAGACTGCCCTCGCAAGCATCAAGTTCACTGTCACCGTCGGCGGTTCTGACTATCTTGTTGAAATCAGCGCCGTAACTGATTGGAAAGGTTCGATTTTAGAAGGTCTCGAGCCTGGCGAGGAGTATGAAGTCAAAGTTGAGGCTGTTTTGGCTGATGTATCGGGTACCGTATTGAGCCCGAACTCGCTCGGTGAGTCTGGACACGCCCCTTGGAAACAAACCACCCGGTCGCTTAACCAAACCGCGCCGGCCGTTACCGAATTCGAGGTTGCGATGGACAAAATTACCGTCGGGTTTACGCCGGGGACAATTGATCCCGAAGCCGTAACGTCTGCCGAACACCATATCAAAATAATCGGGCCTTATGGAGACGTCGTCGGTCAGCGGCCGCTGACCGACGACGAACTGGCGAACGGCGAAGTGGTCGTTTTGATCAGCGACATGTCGGAATATGAAGAAGGCGACCACTTCCCCTCCGGCAACTATACCGTGAGTCTCTACTTCGTGGTGGAGAGTACCCTGGCAGCCCTGGCAACTGCCCCGAAACTGACGGACGCCGACGCAACCTGGGAGGGGACAACATTCTTCGCCTCGGCAACGGAAGAGTTCACTGCTCCGAACGGCGTTTTTACAACTCCGGCCATTACGGTAACGCAAAACTTCAAAGACAATAAATCGCCGAACGAAGTTATTGTAACCCTGACCACGCCGACTAACGGATTGGGCGATTGGGAACTTACCGGCTACCAATTCCGAATCGGCGAAGGGCAGTGGATTAATATTCCGGCAGGCGAATGGTCGGCGGGAGAAACGCCGACGTTCACTATCCCATATGCCGACTTCGATAGCGACGGCATCGTACCCGGCAGTGTTCGGTTCATTGACAACGAGCAAATCACCATCCAACTTCGGGCTGCCGGTATCGACACAGAAGACGACGATGCCGATGTTTTCTCCGAAGCGGCGTCGCAGACGATCCGTGTCCAACTGGCACCGGAGAACTTCACGGTTAATCAAACAGCCGACGGAACGGTGAACCTGAAATGGGATAACGTGCCCAGAGGCGATGACACAGGCTGGACGAGCGGTGATCACCATCGCAATGCCGTTCGGGTAGGGATTGTCGATGAGTCAACCGGCGATATTACCTGGACGGGTTGGTGGTGGTCGTCGCATACCAGTGAAGTCAGATCTAATGGTGCCGAACGAATGCATGACACCGGCACGGTATTGTACGACGGGGGTCAGGGCACCGTAATCGGCGGTATGTACAACGAATCCGCGAGTGGTGTAGCGTTTGATAATTCCGACTTTGACACATGGTTCAAAGCCCTGCCCCAGAATCAGCAGGATGCAATGAAAGACGCTGCACTCGGCTTGACCGTCAACTGGAATATAGGCGGCGGAACACAACAAAATGCCACGGACATCTTCATCAGCGGTCTGAAAGACGGCGTCACGTATGTCTTTGCGGTCATGCATGAGCACATGACAGGAGAAAACAACGACATGCCGGCCATTTCGGCGAATATCACGATAGCCAATTCGGGCTCGCAGGATGATAAACTCGCCACGCCGGTGATAACCGGCTCAACGCCGACAAGCCCGACTACGGCAAACGCCAACGACGGCAAAATTACATTTACCTGGGATCAAGTACCCAATGCCGACAGTTATACCTTGCAGTTGCAGGTTCGCGACGGCGAAACCTGGGCAAACTCGGGCGCTGCCGTAACGGATATCACTGGCTACACGTACGATTTCATCAACCTCGCACCCGGCGACTACCAACTTATCCTCACTGCGGTTGCCGACAGCGGTAGCAACTATGAAAACTCCGATCCGGCAACCAGCAGTTCGGTAACCGTCTATCCCTTTGTCGATGCCAATGAAGTCAACCTGACGGATGCCGACATTCAACGCACGGCGGGTTTTGACACGATCACGTTCACCCTGGCCAACAGGGCTAACCTCCGCGAAGGGATCGCAAGCATCACTCTGACGGAAGAGATCGAGGGAGGAGGAACACCGAGGGTGGTCACCTTGACGGCCGCAACCAACTGGACGTACGAATTGACCGGCTTGGACTATTTCACGTTGTACACGTTCGAAATCACAGCCCTCGTGCTGGAAGATAACTTTGTCTTGTACGATGACTCCTTGGATGTAGGCCACATCGTCGAGGTATCGACTTTGAATGTCGTCTTCACCAGGCCGAGTGTCGGGTTCGCACAACTCAACAACACGACGGTGCGTATCAACCTCGGCGAAAACGGCGATTTGATGGGAAGCGTTACGCCGGGCGCCTACACGACGATTACCTATTACTATCGTATCGACCGCTGGAATAATGGCCCCGAAGGCGGAGCCACTACCGGAAACATCCTGGTCTCGGCGGACGACATTGCACGCGGGTACATCGACGTGAGCGACATAGATGGGGCTATTATTGAATGGAATCACTCGCTCCACTTCTTCATGGTCGTGGACAGCAGTATTGCAGGGGTTTCCAGCCCGTCCATAGACGAACTTTCGGCCCTGCCGGATAACAGTGACGTGAAAGCGAAATACTGGGTCGAGCGTTCAATCGTATTCGAAATCGAACCTGACGTGCCCGTTGATCCGCCTTCGGTGAATGCGACGGTGACTACGGTTTCGGTTACGAAAGGTGATGCCGTAACGGGTACGATCACGCTGGTTGACTTCGACGGCATTACGGTCAACGCAGGCGACATTGTCGTCGAACTCTTCAGAGGCGGCACCCGCGTGGAGCAAGGGGTTGCAACCGCCGGTGCGAGCGCAACGACGTTTACCTACTCCATCCCGACCGTTGACGATGCAATCATCCCCGGCACGTATCAGGTGGTGATCACGATCCCGCAGTCGGTATCGACGGAACTGGAAGGTGACGTTACAACGTCCGTCCCGGTCGGCATCGTCGGAGTAACCGTGCCGCTCGCACAGCCGATGATCACAGATCTGACGGTCACACAACTCACTGCGGCGGGGAACGACGGAACAGCCAAAGTAACCTGGGCGGCCGTGCCGAATGCCAACGGGTACAACGTCGTGTTGCAAGTTTACGGCCCGACCGGCTGGGTTACTGCCCGACAGGCACTCAACCTGAATGCTGCAGAGATCGAATTCACCGGCTTGGTTGCCGGAAACTACCGGTTTGAAGTTCAAGCGGTACCGAGTGCGCTGGATACGGCTCACACGCCGTCCGCATGGACGGGGACGGATCCATTTGAAATCGATGAGTTCGCCGCTCCACGAATCGGGCAGCCGGTGCTCAATCCGGTCGCTGATATTGACGAAGGCGAGGCAGCCGAGTTTACCTGGACAGCGGCTGCAGGGACTCCGGCGGATGTTGTTTATCAGATTCAATTCCGCACGTCGGGTTCATCCCAGTGGTACACCACAGCGGCCCCCGGCGTGGTCGAAAACCTGCCGACCGGCGTTACCGTCGAAATCATCGGCACCACGGCCAGCATTGACGGCCTTGCCGGCGGTCAGGTTTGGGAAGTTCGGGTCATTGCCGCTTCGGCTACGATGTCGGCATCGGCACCGTCCGTTACCGAACGGTTCACCGTCGGTGATGTGTTCGGCGTTCTGCGTAATGCGGAGGTCGAAGTAACCGAAACCCGGGCGAACGGCTCGCTCGAAATGGAAGTTACTATTGCCGCATCGGAACGGGCGGACTTCCTGGCGAATGTTACCCGGCTCCAGGTTGTATTCTCCAATGAGGAAGGATCACGAACGCCGATTTCGTTCGCCGCAGGAACGGCGGACGGACAACGGGCGTGGCGTATTGATGCCGCAACCTTCGCGGAGACGGGCATTGTAACACTCGCCTTCGGCACCGGCACGATCAACCCGTTGGCCGGCGATTGGACTTACGAACTCATCGCTCTGTCCCATACCGGCAGCGGTACAACCGTTGAAACGGTCACGCAAGGTTATGCCGCATTTGACGATACGGTAACCGCACTTGAAGGCCCGAGAACGCAGTACCTTGAGTTGAGTCTTGCAGACATCAACACCGCCCTCGGTCTGACCGGCGGCGACGTTCTGACGAACCTCAATAACTGGCGTATTAAAATCGAAACGACCGGAGCCGGCGATGACAACTTCAACGTCCTCGGCTACCATAACTTCGGTGCAACCGGAGGCGGTGCCATTATCATCGGCGACGACGTCTATATCACCATGACCGGATTGAACGCCGGGTTGACCTACAAACTGACCCTGCAACAGCCGGATACGTACGTCATGGGAACGACCACCGTCGCGACCTGGGTTGATGTACCGGAAATTGTGCTGGAGGACATCGAACCGACAGGCCGTATTACACCGCCGAACTCGGCAGACGGCCAAAAATCCACGGTGTCTATCACGCTGGAAGACCTGAACGATCTGCTAGGAACGAACCTCACCACCAACGACATTGCCGACGGTTGGAAACTCCAGGCCTCTCAGGAAAGCGGCGGGTATTACACCCTCCGCGGCGAAGTGGAACTCACCGCCGCCAATATCGCCGACGGTCTCATCACCGTAGCGTTCGGCTTGAATGACCTGCAATACTTCGCCGACGGAACACTCGCCGACGATGAAACGGGCAAGCCCGACTTCTGGAGCGGCGGACAATACGGGTTTGTACTGACCGACGGTACGCACGTCGTGGACTTCGGCTTGCAGTACGCGATGAATGTCAATGCGCCGACCGATCTGACGGGATCGTACAACATGTACACCGGCGAAATCACCCTGACGTGGAAAGAAGAAGCCATCGTTACTACCGTCGACGAGACCACTACCTACACCTGGCCCGGAAACGGAAAAATCTTTGTCTCCGTCGAAGACCCCAGCGGCAGCGGACTGTTTGCCCAATTCGGCTTCGATGTCGGCAACCCCTGGAACTTCGCCAACGGAGCAGGCTCCTGGATGCCCGGAAGCATTGTTACGGTCGGTACCCCAGCCGCAGACGCCGTCGAGCGTACCCGATCGCTTACCTTTAATGCGTTCGCTCTGCCGTTTGACGCCGGGAACATCACTCCCGACCCCGAAACCGGCAATCGGCCGCTGCCTCTCGGCGAAATTTACTTCGCCGTCTCCAGCAACTGGCCGGGCAGCACGGGTATGGGCGAGACAATCCTGTCCGAGTCCGTAATGGTTGATATTATCGAACCGAAAATCTTCGGCGATATGCCCGGCGTTGAAGTCATCACGAAAAACAACGGCCCCGCCGGAATGGGACCTGGTACCAGCACCGCCGGCTCCACCGGCGACAAGCAAGGAACGGTCACGTTCACTCTCGAGGCCATTCGGGAAGCAACCGGCGACGGTGGCCTGTTCGTCTCGGACATCACCGACGGCACTTGGCGGGTCATTGCCACGGCACCCGGCCGCTTTATGGCCGAAAATGCAGTAACTATTACAGAGGCTCACGAAACCGCCCCCGGCGTCTTCACTGTTACGGTCGACGGCCTGACGAGCAACCGCGAAGTGGTCTATAACTTCTCGCTGACGAACGCTACGGTCACGTTCTCCGACTCTTTTGTGGTAGAACCGACTCTACCGACTGAAGAAGAACCGAATCCGGCAGATCCGGCTACGGTGAAGAAAGCAGATGAATTCACGGTGGACTACATCGATACCTTTGACCTGCACATCGGTACTGGCCGGGTAACGACGGACGTTTCTGCCCCGACGGCGGTGTTCAACACCGATACCGGTGCGATAGATGTCACTTGGACGCTGACCGAAAATGCGCTGGATGCCCGAGTGGTCATCTGGAAAACGGACAGTCCGTTCCCGCCGCCGGTTGCGTACCCCAGTTGGGATGGAAGCATCGACAGAGGCCAAATCCGAACCGGCTGGATCGTCGGTGAAAACGGCAGCCACAGTTTCGCAAACTTCGGCGGCGAACCATTTGATCCTGAGGCTTACTACTGGATTTCGATTATGATGAGACCCGGTGAGGGCGGTACCCAAGCCCCGGGCGCACCGAGTAACTCGGCTGAATCGCTCGTGTGGCAGAACCCCGTCCAGGTTGTTGTTGTTGAAGTGATCCTCTTTGCCGATCGGGAATCGGTTCAAGTCCCCTCGACGAACAAAGGCACCAACGTCGGCAACGGCAGCACCCTCGGGGTCGCCGGTGACAGCCAGGCAACGGTTACCTTCAGCCTCTTTGACCTCAGGGCACAAATAGGCGATAACAGCCTTACCGTTGCCGACGTCATCGCAAACTGGAAGGTTCATTACACAACCGTTTATCACGCCGAAGGACCTGGTGGAGATGAACTAACCCGTATGATGGCCGGGATGGCCGACGGACAGTCCGCGATCGTCCAAGCCGACTTCGATGACACCTACGGCGAAGCAGGCGACGGTCTCTTCACCGTAACCCTCACCGGCCTGATCAACAACCGGGCTGTCTGGTATGATTTCTACCTGACGAATGCGATCCTGCAAGAAACGCCGGCCAGCCCGTCAGGAACGCCGGACGCAGAATACGTCAACACGAGAATCACCGTTACCCCCGGCCCGGGCCAGGTGGATTACTTCATCGGTCGGGGGAAAGTCGCAACCGCTTCCGTCGAAGCGGAAGATATCACCGCGGCCTACAACTTGGAAACCGGCAACATTGACATCGCCTGGACAATCCCGGCTGGCTCTTCGGCTAACGACGCCAGGGTGTGGATTTACAAAACGACGACCGACACTCCGCCGACGACCATACCGTACCCCGGCTGGGCGGGTGGTTCGGACTTTGATGCCGGTCGATGGGCTGTGTGGACAACGGGAGGCGGATTACCCGAATGGACATCTGGCAGCATAAGCCCCGGCTCCTTCTTCCAGGGAAGTGCCAATGCTGAACCCTTTGACCCGAACGCATTCTACTGGGTTATCGTCCAAACGAGAAACACCGATCCCGCTCCTCAGAACATCCATGGTTCCTCCTTCCAGGAAGGCGTCGTAACCCAAGTGCCGGCGCTCATCAACCTCGGCGGAATGATGGAAGGAAATGCCGAATTCAATCAAAACACGACCGGAAGTAAAGGCCGGGAAGTTGAATTGAACTGGAATCAGGTACCAGGCGCCACGCATTACCAAGTCCGTTATACCGACTCCAACGGCCAGACGATAACTCGAACTGTCACCGGGACGACGTATGACGTGCCGATCTTCTTCCAAACGGACCCCAACACCAACTCGGGCGATAGACCGGTAGGATCGGTGATGATGAAACAAAACCACTCGTTCCAGGTTCGGGCAGTAACTATGACCGGCGACGAAGTAACCGGCTCAACTGCCTGGAATACCATCCAAAACGTCTCCGCAGTGGCATCGCCTGACCCCGTTGTTACCGACGTAATTGTCAACTCGGACGGCTCTATCACGGTTCACTGGGAAAAAATCGACTGGTTCTCACCGGACGATTCGACCGAAGAAAGAACCATTCGGGTAGGTATTGGAACAACCGCAGGCGTTTCGCCTTGGGATAACAATGATACCAACATTAACATCGGGTCTCCTGGCGGCGGCGGCGGGCAAAGATTGACAATCGGCGGGACTCACAGCGGTATCCCCATTACCCTTGACACGACCTCGTGGACACTCACAGCCGACCAGGTACGCAGATTGGTAGCCCTTACCGATGATGATGAAAATTGGATTGACAACGTCAACATCTGGGTTACCGTTGATACAAGAGATTATTACTTCTATGATGTGAGGCCGGGCGACGTCGAACCGGGCGAACCGGTCCAAAGAGACAACTCGTTTGAATCGAGAATGGAAAACTCCCGGTACGCGACGACGTTCACCGTACCCGCAGCGGGGTTACAGGATGATGTTACCATTTCGGATGTAACGCACGAAAGTATGACGTTCACCTTCACCATGGCCGACTTCCAGGAATGGTATCCCGGCGAAACGGTTGCACCGGGTTGGACGGTAACATACGGCGATGGCGAAGACGATGTCTATACCCTGACCGCCGCCGACATCGAAGACGGCGTAGTGTCCTTCACCATTACCGGACTGGAGCCGAGCACTCGGTATGAGTTCACCTTGACGAACGGCGAAGACGATGAAATCTCCGCCTTGCTGGGTATCCGAACGACTCTGCCGGAACCGGTTATAATTACCACCAAAGTCCACGCTCCGACCGGCGTGGCGGGCGAAATGCTCGGTGACCGGGACATCCGCGTAACCTGGACACCGCCGACCGATGCCGACTCCCTGGCAAACATTACCGGTTATCGGGTACAACTGCTCGATAATGGCGGAAATGTTGTTGACTCTGAGGACGTCGGAGCAAATGCTGCTACCCACACCTTCGAAGGCATCGGACGAGGAGTCTATACCGTATCCGTTACCGCACTCGTTGCCGACGAGAATGTAACGCACGAAAACTCCGATCCGGCCTTCGCACTGGACGGGACAGACCGTGAAACATTTGCCATCACTGCACAAGTAGCACCACCCGATATCGATGAAGTGGAGGTTAAAGACGCCACTGAAGTAGAAGGCGTTGTTACCGAACCCGCTACTATCAAAGTAACATGGAGTGCACCGGACAGTACCGAGGGTATTACCGGATATCGGGTAACGCTCTACTACGACGGTTCGCCCGTTGCCTCAACGACGCAAACCTTCACCACGGAAGATACTTTCGAGTATAGCCACACCTTTACCATCGGAGTCTACTACGCTGGTGAATACGAAATCCGTGTTTATGCCCTCGGTAATGTTAGTGAAGGCTGGGAAGATAACTCCGCCTACACTGTCAGGGACATTGATACCGGTAAAGAAGACGATAGGATACATCTCACTGCGCCTGATCTGTTAGTCAAAGAAACCGGTGCACGACAAGTAGTACTGGAGTGGCTTGATGTAGACGATGCCGAAAACTATGTCGTCCAGTACCGAATGGAAAATGACGGCGATACCTGGCACGATGTTCCTGCCAGTGCGATCACCAGTAGCGACGGCGGCGAGGAGACGTGGTGGTCGGCAGTAGTAGGAGGCTTGCTGCCGGATACGGAGTACGATTTCCGCGTCATGGCCGTCATAGACCCTGACCATAAAACATTACGAAACTCTGACTACAACGATCCTAGATCGAATGAAAAAGCAACGACGTTGAAAGAAGTAATCTTCGACTTCAGCAAGATTGATGCGGTAACGATAACCCCGGACGGCGATAGAGTAGAATTCCGTATGGCTGGCCCCGATTGGCCGGCAGGCGTCGAGAAAATTACGATTACCTACAACGACGGTAGCGAAGATATCCCGATGGTGATTACGGAAGATATGGAAATGGTCGGCGGAGCGTGGCAAGCGGTTTTCGAAGGCTTGACAGCGGGTACAGAGTACACATTCACGATAACGCTCACGGCAGCCGATGGCTATGAGTTAGTTGTAGCATCGCAGGAACGTGTCCTCACGCCGGAAGCAGAAGGTGATATTGAGGTTGACTTCGACTTCGACAAGATTGTTGCGGTAACGCAAACCCCGGACGGCGATAGAGTAGAATTCCGTATGGCTGGCCCCGATTGGCCGGCAGGCGTCGAGAAAATTACGATTACCTACAACGACGGTAGCGAAGATATCCCGATGGTGATTACGGAAGATATGGAAATGGTCGGCGGAGCGTGGCAAGCGGTTTTCGAAGGCTTGACAGCGGGTACAGAGTACACATTCACGATAACGCTCACGGCATTACCGGGATATGAGTTAGTAGAAGATACGGATACCCGAGTCCTCACGCCGACAGAAGGTGATACTCCGGTAACCATCAACTTCGACGATATCGAGGTGGATGAGTATTCCAAAGACGGCACGTCGGTAAAATTCAGTGCGGCCGTAAGCGATATGTACGGCGCGGTAATTACGATTAAATACACCGACGACGCTGGCAATCCGCAGTCGGTGGAAATGCAAGTCGACGACGGAGTGTTGCAAGCGGTTATAACCGGCTTGACCCCGGATAAGGCGTATGTATTCACATTTGAGTACGAGGCAGCCGAAGGATTTACTGTGACACAAGAAGGATCGGAAACCCGAACTGTCACGCCGAGAGTAGAAGTTCCTTTCAAACCTGCTGCTCCAAACGGAGTTACGGTTGTGAAGGTTGCTGATGTTGTTGTAGATGGAAAAGCCACAGCGGCACTCAAAGTGGACTGGAACGCCGTAGAAGGTGCTACTTACCAGGTAGTCATTTCCCGAAGCCCGTTGTTTACGCCGGGTGCAGGAAATGCCGAAACGCAAACCTTCACTGTCGCCGCCGGGACAACAACGCTCACCATCGACGGCCTTGAGCACGGGGTGAACTACTACGTTCATGTGTTTGCGGTCGTTGATAACGTCCTGTCCGATCCGGGCTTCCAGGATACGACACCGGCTGACGGCATCGTTGACGCCGTGACGACTAACGCTAAACCCCTGGTTGATAATGAATTTAACTGGGCAATTTCGGCTGTGGGTATCGGGCAAAAATCGGCCAATGTTTCCTGGAACAAAGTTGACGACGCGGTTGGATATAATATCAAAGTGTATGTATGGGAAAACAACGCTTGGGTAGAATTTCCTGCTGCGGATACAACCGTCGGCTTGACGCTCAAAGCCAGAGGAAGCATGCCGGCGAATCAAAATCCCGAAGTTGCTGATATACAACGAAACGTCGTAGAAGGTTTAACAGAAAACAAACTCTATGCGTTTGAAATTATAGCAATCGGTATCGACGGTGGAGAATCTACATCTGGCAAACCGAGTTTTACTGAGGCTACCATTTCAGAAGCCATAGAAGGCGTTGCCAAAACGGCCGAAGAATCTGCAACCGCCCCGCTCGTAACCCACAAAGTTACGGCGAATGCAACGACGACGAACGGGCGTTGGGCAGCCGCAAGGCCGCTCAATGTCAGCCACCCGCCGACACACGACAGCGTAACGCTAAACTGGGCATTGCACGCAACAAACCATATCGGTAAAAATGCTAGTTACCAAGTAACCGTGCAGGCGGCCTGGGGTAACAATGCTAGTACGCTAAAGGCATTGCAAAATGCAACAGCGCACTTGGCAAGGCCTGATGGCTGGGTTGCTGCTAATGATTCTGATGCCGAAGAATTGCGTGGTCTACTCAATACCCACATTGCGGCGAACTCCGTATGGCATACGGACTTCAACGGCCATATCATCGGCGTCACCATTAATGGACTGGCGTCGGGGCATGGTTACCGGCTGGCCGTGCAAGCGTTTAATGCCGACGGGGTCGGACAAGTTGCCAACAATGGTAATCAGGTATTCCACAACGTGACGGCGTCGACCCTCAACCCGGTACAAACCAATGCATTGCGTCCGCAAGTCGTAGCAGGTTCTCAACAGCACCATTCTACGACGGTACGCTGGGCAATACCGAAAACCGGTATCGACGGGTATCAAGTGCAGATTCTCGGTCGGGTACAGTATCCGAACCCGAATAATTCAACCAGAACGATTACTACTAACAACGTAGTCCTGGCGACGATAACGATTTCGATGAACGGGTTCGATGATCGGGGTATGCCGATGCCGGTGATTAAAGATATACACCTGCACGGCGGCGCAGGCGATCAGATGACGGTATTCAATGCGAATCCGGACCGAGTTGTCCCGGCGAATCAAATAGTACCGTTGGGTACGGTCAACCCGTTGGCGGCGCACAATCTTGATGCGCTTAATACTTCGTCAATAGGCTTTACTAACTTGGCTGGCAATACAACTGCCAATCCGAGTTTGATAGATGCTGCTGTCAGTTTGACGCTCAACGGCTTGCCTGCCGGTCAGTCGTACGGCTTGCGTATCTTCGCAACGGATACGAGTCGTTCAGATGCCTTGAACGATGATGGGACGAAGAACGATAATGCTACTAACCCGTATGGCCGGTTCTTCAATATGAATTCGACTGGCACGGTGAAAACGGAGCGATTTGCGTCGCTTGCGATTCGCACGACGGCGTACGCTGCACCTGGCGGAGCGATGGCGAAGTTGAGTGCGGCGGATGCAGCCCGAACGGGTATTCAGATCACGACGCCTCGCCCGCCGGCAATTCCGTTTAGCGGTACTAACTTCAATACGACCCATCAGAATTACAAATCGCTGTCGGCATCGAATGAGGCTTTCTGGGCGAACTACTCGGAGTACAAAATTGAGGTTTATGCTCATGGTACGTCAGTAGCGAATCAGAAAGCGGAGAATGACTTGCTTCTAACCAACTCTAATATAACGTTAGTATCAGGCCATGTAACGACGGCGAATACGTCGGCATTGGTAACGTCTGGCGTAACTGGCATATCGGTATCGGGCAGTATTGTGTCCTTTAATCCGGTTACTGAAACGGAACAGGGTGCAACTCGTCAGATAGTGAATGCTGCTCAGCGTTTCACGTTTGCGATAGCGGGCTTGGAGACGGATACGGCGAATACGCGTTATATTGTAGTGATTAAGGCGATATCGACGGATGGTCAGGAGTCGGTAATTCGTCGGGTAAATGTCCCGGCGAATCATGATTTCCCGCCTGCGGGTACGGAACCGAATCCGATTCGGTAGTTGGTTAGTAGGATATTAGAAGAGCAGTAGCACTGTGGGATAGGTGGTGTTATTGTAGAGTCAGCCCGGTCCGGCATTATTGCTGTACCGGGCATTTTTGTGGGGGGGGGATAGGATTGACTTTTCTGTCCGCATCGTGTAGCATGGTGGTTGTTCTTGCTGATGCGGTGTGTTTTTTTACGCCGACATATACTATGCGAAATATCATTGAGCGAAACATCTTTGTGCGAAATATCATTGTTTTGGCCGTCTTGCTGATTTTTGCAACCGGGTTGCAACTCCCTGATATACTCTTCTCTGAGATGCTCCCGGAGATACACACCAACGGAACGAGTTATGCTGCGGAACACCGTATGAACGCCAGTCCCGAGTATCATTTTGACTCGACAGGGATTTCCCGCCAGGTTTTGGAAAACTATCTCAAACATTCCATCACCCTGACAAGCCTTCTTGAAGCCCCTTCTTTAGCGGCCGATACCGGCGGGCTCTTTCCCGACAAAGAAGATGATATTCGTTTAGTACGCAACATTGGAGCGAAACTGATCGGTCGCGTGATGTATCGCTGGGGAAGGGAAGATGTTCTAAACAATCCCTTGTACCGGGATGAGGCGAAACGTATAGCGGCAATCATTCACGAATCCGATCCTGATATTGTATTGCAAGCGTTTCTTTGTGAAATCGTTACCCCGCGGGTTAATGATATAAAGATACCCGGCTGGGCATTTGCTGCACTCGGCCTTGCCGAAGAAGATCGCAATTTTTACTACGATGATATGTTAGCACTCAACGGACGATTTGTCAACCATTGGGGAACGTCCAGCGTTCCCGATGTTTCCCGAACGGAAACGAAACTTTGGTTTACCTTTCTGGCGGGCTACTACATGGAAATTGGTTGCGAAGCCTTTCATCTTGGTCAGGTCAATTTGATGAACATGAACGATCCCGACTTCAAGCACTGGGCTGAACTCATCGGTCATATTCGGGCACTCGCCGAGATGAAAATCCGGCGCGGCTGGGTAATTCTCGATGCCCATACGCCGAGGGGTCATATGGTAGTAGACGGTAAAAGTCTTCTGGATTTCAACTCTTTTCCTTTACGCATTAAGGAAGTAGCAGGCAAGCCGACAGAAGGGATACTGGAAGCCGGCTATTCGGATAGTTTGTATAAACGCAGTCAAGGTGGTGTTACCCCGAGCGGCTGGGAGTGTGATTCCTTGCCTTACTTGGTAGAGTTTGACAATTTTGGCATATCGCGAACCCCCGGCGAATCGACTCTTGATTCTCATTATATATGGGGATATGATGAGATCAGTTGGTTCTACTTACTTGGTGCGGAAAGCCGTGCTGCCTGGTTGAAGTACGCATACGATTGGTTGCGTGAAACTGATCCCTCCGGTTTTCTCCAAATGCCGGCTGGCCGGTTAGTTACGTTGCCGACTCCAGAAGGCGGTTCGCGTGTCCGTGCCCGATTTCGTGCCAATCCTCCATCTGAAACGATCCCCGACGGGAAAGGTTTGGAAGACGTTATCAAAGAATTATGGCGTTAGAGCGTTTCTTGAATTGTCGCGGCCTTGCGTTCGTTGTTCCATCGCGTGTCAGCAACCCCCAACGCCCCGCAGGCCGGGGCGGCTAACTCGATTCACGACTACGTGAAATGACGAATTTTGTCCATAGAAACACGTGAAACGCTCTAGCCGCTTGCCGGAGTTGTCGCATCGCTGGCTATTTTCTATGCAGGCGGGGCAACAACACGTTGCCGGGTTGCCTCGACACGTTGCCGTAACCATGTTGCAAGGAAACATGGTACAATGGAGTTCTATCAATCATGAAGTTTTTCTTTTCAGCAGGCGATCCCAGCGGCGATGTTCATGCGGCTGCATTGATCGAAACGATTAAAGGATTATCTCCCGATTCCGAATTTGTCGGGTTCGGCGGAGTCAATATGGAAAAAGCCGGCTGCCGGCTCGTTGCCGAATTGACGAAATTCGCCTTTATGTGGGTTAAACGAGTACTACGGCAATACTTTCATTTCCGCAAACTTGTTGCCGAAGCGAAGCATGTATTGAGTACCGAAAACATCGATGTAGTCGTTCTCGTTGATTATCCCGGCTTTAACTGGCATATAGCCAAGGCTGCGAAGAAATTGGGGATTCCCGTTGTGTATTTTATGCCGCCGCAAGTTTGGGCTTGGGCCCAGTATCGGGTCAAGAAACTGCGTGACCGCACTGACCTCGTGATGTGTTCGATGCTTTTTGAATGGCAATGGTTTAAGAAACATCGTTGTCATACGGTTTATATTGGGCATCCCTTTTTTGAAGCCATACGGAAAAAACAGTCTGATGCGGAGTTTCTGGAGCAATTTTATACCCGGCACGGCAAGGGGCCTGTCTTAACCCTGTTGACAGGATCACGAAAGCAAGAAGTCCAGGCGAATCTTGATGATATACTTTCCGTTGCCGATCGGGTAGGGAAAGCGTTGCCGAATGTGCAGCCGGTGTTTGCCGCATTTAGCGATGAACATGCTGTAATGATTCGAGAAGGGCAAGAGGGGCGTGGGATGTCGATACCGGTTTATGTTGGAAAAACAACGGAATTGATCAGGGCAGCGGATTGTTGTATGGCGGTATCAGGGTCGGTATCGCTTGAACTTTTGGCGTGCAATAAACCTTCGGTGATTTATTTTCGTGTCGGCAAGTTTGGATATTTGGTACAGCGTTTTTTCCGTCGGACTCGTTACATTACGCTTGTCAATTTGTTGGGAGTCCATCAACTGCACGGGCAGTCGGTTTTTTATTCGGATTCGATGAGAATTATTCCCAATGAGCCGAGTGTTGCCGATCGGCAATCGATGTTGTTCCCCGAATTTTTGACATGCCGAGACCGCAGTGCTGAAGTTGCGGATTGGATTATCCATTATTTTTCGCATCCGCAGGAACAGGCCGAACAAAAGCATCGTTTGGAGATGCTGCTCAGTCGGGTAGATACCGTCGAATCTCCGTTGACCGAGGCGGCTAAACTTCTCTTGGCTGCCCCGCCTGTTCGACGGCCAAGTGAAGAAACGTAAAAGTGAAGAAACGTAGACCAGCCGGATAGATGAATTTCGATAGTGTTCCAAATTTATTGAATCGGCTTCAGGAAGACTACAAAACAATGATTTCTGCCTACCGCTTCAATAAGATTGAATCATTACCCGAATTTCGGCCTTTTTATGCAATATCTGGTTTATGCAATATCTGGTAAAATAGGCCGTATGAAGGGGCGGGTTCAGACTTTCGATTACACGGCAGCCATCGCGGCGGTGTGTGGTGATATTTGCTTTCGGGTGCCGGAATTGCGGCATATTGACATGAGCCGGGTCGCCGTCGGGATTTCGCAGACGAAAAACAGTGAACCATATGGCGTCTTCGCATCGGCAACGCCGCTTCGGTTTGAAAACGGAAATACTTTTTTCCAAAGCCGAGGGCGTCTTTGGACGGTGCAAAAACATTTTCGCCCCGACGGCGTCGAATACCTCTATATCCTTTATTTCTATGTCCCGCGTTTTATCGAATTGCCCCTATCGCAAAAATTGGATACGATTGTCCATGAACTCTATCATATCAATCCGCTTTTCAACGGAGATCTCCGGCGATTTGCCGGACGGCGATTTGCTCACGGAGCAAAAAAACAATACAACCAAACGGTCAACCGATTCGTCCAGTATTGGCTCAAGCAAGACCCGCCGGAGCATCTTTGGGATTTTTTGTGCTATAACTACAAAGACCTTGTTGACAAATACGGGCTGCCCAGCGGTATGAAAATACCTGCGCCAAAAATTATCCCGTTGAAAAAATAAATTGCATCGGCAACGAGAGCCTATCACGTTTTATTGCAATCGGCAAAACAACAAGTACAATGAAAAACAAAACAAAAACGCAATCTTAAAATTGCGAATACTTGCCCGACACAATCCTCCTCTCTACTACGATGCCCCTCTGCACGAAGGCAATCTACACGATGGCAAAAACATTCCGCAACAATCCCGACATTGCCAAAGGAGTAAAAAAATTGCAGAAAACCGAACAGTTGAATCATCCGATACAAAAAACGATACAACCGAATAAAGTCATCGAAGTATTTGATGACTGGGAGGAAATCGTCCGCAATTTTTTGCGTAACAATAATCTCCCCTCTGCTTTTATTTTTTATAAAGATGTTACCGAAGACGATCCGAAGCGTTATCGGGCAGTTACAAAGGAATTAGAAGGAACGCGGCTTACGATTACTTTCGAAAATTACGGCGCAACGATCAACAGAATACCTGAAGGAGAATACCGAAAGTTTGAAAAACAGTGGAAACGCATCGAGGCAAACACACCCGAAGGCGAAGAGATTTGTCGGCGATTGTATCAACTTTGCGAAATGGACAAACGCCGTTCGACGGGTTCGTTTTATACTCCGTATAAACTTGCAAAACTGGCGTGGGATCGGATTGTAACACAATTAGGAGAATCTTTCTGGCAAGATGGAACCTGGCGCATTTGGGACAACTCTGCCGGTATCGGCAATCTGCAATATGAAGTTATTCCGAAAGACGCTTTGCAATACACCTATCTTTCTGACAAGGGAATCGCCGAAGTGAATTCGCTGTCCGACAACGATTACTTCAAAGGAAAGTGCAGAGGAATTTTTCAGTTTGATTGGTTGAATGATCATGAAAGAAGATTGCCGGCAAATTTACGAAAGGATTTGCAGGATAAAAATATCAAGTGGTTGTTCTTTATCAACCCGCCGTATGCAGAGTCATCGGGTATTTCCGGTGTTCCTGCCGGGAATAAAAATTCAAACATTGCAGAAGATATGCAGAAAAACGGTTTGAGAATTTGTGCGAATGAATTAACGGCACAATTTGTCTATCGGATTGAAAAAGAATTCGGCGGCAAGTATTACTTGTTGATGTTTTCCAAAGCGAAATTGATTACACGAAAAGCAATGCAAGGATTACGCAAACGTTGGATACCGCAATTTGAAGGAGGCTTTATGCTCAAGGCAAGCGAACATTTTATTCAACAGCAGAAATCCAAAGGACTTGCGATGAAAGCGCACGGACAGTTTCCGATTATCGTATCTCTTTTTAACCGAATAGATCGTTGTCATGGTTGGGAGTCACAAGAGTGGACTTACGATACGATTGATGTGAAAACCAAAATCAACGGTGTAAAAACATTTTTGGTGTACGATGAGAATAGGTTGAGTTTTCGTAACTACTTTTTTCCTGTTGTAAGATACTCCAAAAAAGATAAGCAAATCGAAAAAAATTTGCCTGACATGGGAGCGGTTGTTCCTTACACGCCGGAAAATAAAAATCAGCGGGGACGTATCCGAATGACTTCTGTTAT
>Ga0099364_10004162_pt1 | contig 21998 bp, 14 predicted proteins | sample TergutTh196P3_FD_73070 | JGI IMG/M metagenome (GOLD analysis project Ga0099364, IMG submission 73070) | Microcerotermes parvus P3 segment gut microbial communities from Pointe-Noire, Republic of the Congo - Th196 P3 | ecosystem: Host-associated > Arthropoda: Insects > Digestive system > Gut ...
GCGCCACATCAGGGAAATGGATATTCCAAAGGCAAAAACCGTCCCCATTCTTGCCATGACCGCGAACGTATTCCGCGAGGACGTTGAAAAGTGTTTAGAGACCGGCATGAACGCCCATATCGGAAAGCCTCTGGACTTCGATGAAATTATGGACAGGCTGCGCGCCTGTTTCCCCGAAGCGTTCGTGAAGCCGCGGCGATAACGTGATAATATGAATTATTATCTTATGGAGGTGTCATTAAATATTGCGGGATAAGGACATGCCGGTCAGTTTGGGGGAAAAGGTGGGCTATGGCTTAGGCGATATGGCCTGCAACATTGTTTTTTCATCGGTATACATGTATTTAACCATTTTTTATACCGATACTTTCGGCATTTCGGCGGGGGCGGCGGGGGTTATCTTTTTTGTCTCGCGCTTTATCGGCGCTGTAACGGATCCCATGATGGGCGCGATTGTAGACAAAAACCAGTTTAAGGACGGTAAGTTCAGACCCTATATCAAATGGGGGATTTTCCCCTTCATTTTGGCTATTTTTGTGGTTTTCAGCACCCCAAGCCTGTCTTATACGGGAAAGGTCATATACGCTTTTTTTACTTACAATTTTCTGATGGTAGTGTTCACGATGATCTCTATCCCCTACGGCTCCCTCACGTCGGCTATGGCGCGCGATACCGGCGAACTGACCTCCATTACCTCGGTGCGTATGTTTTTTGCCAATCTCTCCAGTGTTGCCGTCGCCTTTTTTGTGCCAACCTTAAATCAGTTTTTTGCGGCCCGCTATACGCCCGCGCAAAGCTATCAGCTTACCATGCTTGTGCTGGCCGTTTTGGGAGGGGTTTTGCTCTATGTCACATACAAAACCACCCGCGAACGCATAACCCTTCCCAAAAACGCCGGAAAGGCCGCGTTTACGGATATACTGACTCTTTTCAAGGACAACCGCCCGCTCGTGGTTATGTGCGCGCTCTTTTTGTGTAACTTCGGCATTATTACCATTATCGGCGGAGCCAGCAGCTATTACGTCACCTATAATATGGGCCGTCCCGATCTGCTGAGGTGGTTTATGCTGCTGGGCAACCTGCCCGCCTTTTTCATTATGCCTTTTCTCCCCTGGCTGGCGCTCAAACTCGGCAAAAAACCCCTGCTTTATTTGACCACGGTGTTTTACATGATCACTATCCTGTCGATTTACTATCTTCCTCCTGAAAATGTCGCCCTTGTCTTTGCCGTACGTCTCCTGGCGGCGGCGGCGGCGTGTGTCTCGTCCGGTTATATCTGGGCTTTGGTTCCGGAATTGATCGTGTACGGCGAATATAAATCGGGTAAACGCCTCAGCGGCCTGGTTTACGCTATGATCAGCTTCTTCTTCAAAATCGGGATGGCGCTGGGCGGCATCGTGCTGGGTTTTTGCCTGGAGTATTTCCGTTACGTACCCAATGCCGCGCGGCAATCACCCGAGGCGCTGAACGGTATCCTTCTGCTTATGTCGGTGATGCCGGCCGTCATCTTAGCTGTCACTATCTATTTCATCAAACTGTACGAGCTTGACGAAAAGCGCTACGCCGAAGTGCTCGCTGTGGTGGTGGAGCGCGAGCGCCAACTGAACGAGGGTTAGGTTGTTTCTGGAGAAAACCTACTGCCTATTATCGCTTTTTTGTGATATCTTTACTTAAGCAGTTCATTTTGGAGGGGACGATTCCCCCAGGAGGGTAAAGAAATGAAACTGAAGGCGTTGTTGGTTTTTGTTTTAGCGGCGGTTCTTGTTTCAGCGTGTTCCGTTGCATTTGCGGCGGACAGGAAGATAGTGGTCGGGTTTGCGCAGATAGGCGCCGAGTCTGACTGGCGCGTCGCCAACACAAACTCCATCAGGACGGCCTGTGAAGAGGCCGGATTCGACTTGCGTTTCGTGGACGGCCAGCAGAGACAGGAAAATCAGATCAAGGCGCTCAGGGACTTCATCACGCAGGGCGTCGACGTCATCGGCTTCTCTCCCGTGGTGGAATCAGGATGGGACGAGGTTATCGCGGAGATCAACGAGGCCGGAATTCCCCTTATCCTCCTCGACAGGACCACCGACATAGCGGGCGATAATTACTTCGTCACGTGGATAGGCTCCGACTTCCTCGAAGAGGGCAGGAAAGCCGGCAGATGGCTTGTCGAGTATATGCAGAAAACCGGAAGGGGCAGGGACGAGATCAACATCGTCGAATTGCAGGGCACGGTCGGCAGCGGCCCCGCCATCGACCGTAAGAAGGGTTTCGAGGAAGTAATCAAGGATTATCCCAACCTGAGAATCACCCAGTCCCAGACGGGAGATTTCACCCGCGACCTGGGAAAGACCGTCATGGAGTCTTTTCTTAAAAGAGGCGAGAGGATAGACGTTCTTTACGCGCATAACGACGACATGGCCCTCGGCGCGATTCAGGCCATCAAAGAAGCGGGCCTGAAACCGGCGGAGGACGTCATCGTCATTGGAGTAGATGCCGTCAAGGGCGCTTTCGAGGCAATGCTGGCCGGAGAGATGAACGTCACGGTCGAGTGTTCTCCGCTTCTTGGGCCTCAGTTCGTCGAGGCGGTTCAGGCCATTATGGCGGGAAAGGAACTGCCGAAGATCACCTACTCCATCGAGTACGTTTACAGTCAGGAAGTTACCAGGAGAGTAGTGGACGGCAGGCAGTTTTAAGAAACTCTGCCCGTAGGGGGAACGATTTTTCGTTCCCCCTCTCCATATATCGAGCCGAAGGGGGACGGAGATGGAAGATCCGGCAGCTCTGCTTCAAGCCTCCAAGATAGAAAAAAGTTTTCCCGGCGTTCACGCGCTGAAAAAAGTGGACTTCACCCTCAGAAAAGGCGAGGTTCACTCCTTAATGGGCGAAAACGGCGCCGGAAAGTCCACTTTGATAAAATGCCTGACCGGAGTTTACGGCATTGACGGAGGGGACATTTATTTCCAGGGGCAGAGCATACGCCCGACGTCTCCGCAGCACGCGGCGCGGCTGGGCATCAGCAGCGTCTATCAGGAGGTCAACCTCTGTCCCAACCTGTCGGTGGCGGAGAACATCTTCGTCGGAAGGGAGCCCATGAAAGGGCCGTTCGTCAGGTGGAAAGCAATGGAGAAAAGCGCCGGGGAGATACTTTCGCGCTTCGACATACACATAGACGTCAGGCGCTCTCTTGATTCCTATTCCATAGCCATTCAGCAGATGATAGCCATAGCCCGCGCCATCAACGTGTCCGCCCAGGTTTTGATCCTGGACGAGCCCACGTCCTCGCTGGATAAAACGGAGGTCGGAAAACTTTTCGAGATCGTCCGCCGCCTTAAGAGCGAGGGAATGGGGATAATATTCATCACGCATTTTCTGGATCAGGTGTATGAAATTTCCGACAGGATAACGGTTTTGCGAAACGGGGAACTCGTCGGCGAATATAAGGCCAAAGGTCTTTCCAAAATAGCGCTGGTAACCAAAATGGTCGGAAAGGACTACGACGAGCTTACCAGTGTTTCGCGCGTGGAGTCCGGAGGGGACAACGAGGTCGTAATATCTCTTGAGGAGGTGTCGGCGCGTCACTCTATCGAGAACGTCAGCCTGGAACTGCGGCGGAGCGAGGTCGTAGGATTCGCCGGATTGCTGGGTTCCGGCAGAACCGAAGCGGCCAACGTGATGTTCGGCCTGGAGCACAACAGTTCCGGCACAGTCAGGCTGAAAGGCACGGCTGTCAGGCTCGCCTCGCCGGCGGAAGCCATAAGGCGCAGAATCGCCCTGTGCCCCGAAGACCGCAAGCGCGACGGCATAATCGGCGAACTGTCCATCCGCGAAAACATCATCCTGGCATTGCAGGCCAGGTACGGCCTCTTCAAGTACATAAAAAAGAAACAGCAGAACGAGATGGCAGGCAAATATATTGAGCTGCTGGGGATAGCCACGCCGGACTCGGAGAAGAAGGCCGGCGAGCTTTCGGGCGGCAATCAGCAGAAGCTGATCCTGGCCAGGTGGCTGGCGACCGAGCCGGAGGTCATGCTGCTGGACGAGCCCACGCGCGGCATCGACGTGGGGGCGAAGGCGGAGATTATGAAGCTGACCCTCGACCTGTGCCGGCAGGGAATGGCGATAGCCTTCATCTCCTCGGAGCTGGACGAGGTCGTCAGAATGTCCAACAAGGTGATCATCATGAGAGATCGCGCGAAAACCGGCGAAATCGCAGAAAAAGACCTGAACCAGGACGCGATACTGAGGGCCATTGCCGGAGGTGACGCTTCATGAAGAACGTGAGAAAAATAACGTCGTCAAAAACGTTTCCGCCGCTTGTCGCCCTTTTCGGCATACTGCTTTTCAACGTCTTTCTGAACCCGGGCTTTTTAACCATCACCATAGTGGAAGGGCACTTTTTCGGGCAGCTTATAGACATTTTGAACCGGGCCGTCCCGATAATGATCCTCGGCATTGGAATGACGCTGGTCATAGCCACGGGCGGGACCGACCTTTCGTGCGGCGCGCTGCTCGCGCTTTCCGGCGCCGTCGCCGTGTCCCTCATACGGGGAAAATCCACGATTTTGAACCCCGAGACCGAGACTCCGTTCATCATCGTAATCCTCGCCACTCTGGCCGTGGCGAGCCTGTGCGGCCTGTGGAACGGCTTTCTGGTGGCTAAGATCGGTATCCAGCCGATTGTCGCAACGCTCATCCTTATGACGGCCGGGCGCGGAATAGCCCAGCTCATCACGGGGGCGCGCAACCTGACCACCGGCTATCCGCCCTTCTCCGTCATCGGGCAGGGGTGGTTCCTCATGTTTCCCGTTCCGGTGTTCATAGCGGCGGGGGTCTTTTTGCTCGTCTGGTTTCTCGTGCGCAAGACGGCTTTCGGCCTTTTCGTCGAAGCCGTGGGTATCAACGCCTCGGCCGCCCGCTACTCCGGTATCAACGCCACGCTGGTTATCATGACTGTGTACATGATTTCGGGGTTTTGCGCCGGCGTCGCCGGGCTGATCTACGCCTCGAACATCATGTGCGCGGACGCCACCAACGCCGGGCTCAATTTTGAACTCGACGCCATACTGGCGGTTGTCCTCGGGGGGACGTCGATGATGGGCGGGAGAATCTACCTGGGGGGCACTGTGATCGGCGCGCTGATCATCATGGCCCTGACCAAGTCCATTTACGCGTTCGACGTCGCGCCGGAAAGCGCCCTTGTCGTCAAAGCCGCGGCGGTGGTTATGGTGGTCCTGATTCAGTCGCCGCTGTTCCAAAATTTTCGCGGGCGCGTCCGCGCTTGCCTGCCGTTCGGAAGAAGGGCGGGTGAGGGGGCGTAGTGAAAGAAATGAAAGAAGTGAAGAAAACGAAAAAAAGCCGTTTTTCGATAGACATAAAATACATCCCGGCGCTGGCGGCAATGTTCCTGTTCATCGCGTCCTACGCGATAGGCGGTATGCTCTACGGAGACAGGGGATTCCTTACATTGCGCAATTTCACCAGTATTTTCACGGACAACGCGTACCTGGGTGTATCGGCCGTCGGCATGACCTTCGTCATCATATCGGGAGGCATCGACTTGTCGGTGGGGTCGGTGGCGGCCCTGTCCACGATGCTTATAGCCTGGTGCACGGCGGAGCTCAACATGGACTCCAGGCTTGTCCTGGGGCTTGTGCTCGCGCTCGGCACTTTCATGGGTTTCATGATGGGCGTTTTGATTGACAAGCTCAAAGTGCCGCCCTTCATCGCGACTCTCATAGGGATGTTCCTGGCCCGGGGGCTGTGCTTCCTTATCAGTATTCAGTCAATCACGATCAACGACCCGCTTCTGCGCACCCTCGGCAGGTGGCGTATACGGCTGGTCCAGAGGCCGCCGGCCCACATCAACATCAGCGTGATTATTTTCGCCGTTGTCCTGGTTACCGGTATCGTCATCATGCAGTACACGAAATTCGGGCGCGGCGTCTACGCCTTCGGGGGCAACCGACAATCCGCCATGCTCATGGGGTTGCCCACCTCGCGTATTCAGATAGGGGTTTACGCGTTCAACGGGTTCTGTTCGGCTCTCGCGGGCGTACTCTTCGCTTTTTACACGTTTTCCGGCTACGGCAGACACCTGTACGGCATGGAGCTGGACGTCATATCGTCCGTCGTCATCGGGGGCTCCCTGCTCAGCGGCGGCGTGGGGTATCCGATAGGGTCGCTTTTTGGGATAATGATCCACGGCGTCATATTAAAATATATTTCGTTCAACGGGAAGTTGTCCTCCTGGTGGACGAAAATCGCGGTGGGGGTGCTGCTGCTGCTGTTCATCGCGCTGCAGCGGTTTATAGTGTACGTGGCGGACAGGAACAAAAAGATTTTGAAGGAACACTGATACTAAAAACATAAAAGAGGAGTGGTGGCAGTGATTAATATTCCAAAGGTGAAAATAGGTATCGTGGCCGTTTCAAGGGATTGTTTCCCCGTGGAACTCAGCCGGAAGCGCCGCGACGCGGTGATGGGAGAGGTTAAGAAGCTGGGAGGGCTGGACTCCGACGTATTCGCGGCGGATACTATCGTCGAAAACGAACTCGACGTTCTGAAAGCGCTTGAAGAACTGAAAGCGGCAAAGGCGAACGCGCTGGTCGTATACCTTGGCAATTTCGGCCCCGAGGGCCCTGAGACGCTCCTCGCCCAGAAATTCGGCTCCAGCAGCCCGGTCATGTTCGTGGCCGCCGCGGAGGAGTGCGGCGACAACCTCATCAACGGGCGCGGCGACGCGTACTGCGGCATGTTGAACGCCTCGTACAATATCGGGCTTCGCGGGCTTCGCGCGTACATCCCCGAGTACCCCGTGGCGACGCCGGACGGGGTGGCGAAGATGATAGCGGAGTTCGAGCCGGTGGCCAGAGTATTCATCGGCGTAAAGAACCTCAAGGTATTCTCCTTCGGCCCCAGACCCTTCGATTTCCTGGCCTGCAACGCTCCCATAAAGCCTCTTTACGACCTGGGAGTGGAGATTCAGGAAAACTCGGAACTCGACCTGTTCGCGTTTTTCAATGAACGGAAAAACGACCCGCGCACGTCTGACATCATAAAGGACATGGAGAAGGAGCTGGGCGCGGGCAACAAGCACCCCGGCGTCCTCGGCAGACTGGCTCAATACGAGCTGGCCCTCATGGACTGGGCCGAGAAAAACAAGGGCGCGAGCGACTATTACGTATTCGCCAACAAATGCTGGCCGGCGTTCCAGACGCAGTTCGGCTTCGTGCCCTGCTACGTGAACTCCAGGTTCGCGTCCAGAGGAATTCCCGTTTCCTGCGAGACGGACATATACGGGGCTTTGACCGAGTACATAATCACCCTGGCAACCAAACAGCCCCCAACCCTGCTCGACATCAACAACACTGTGCCGGACAACATGGTCGCGGCCAATAAAAAACAGGTTGGCTCGTACAAAAACACCGACCTGTTCATGGGTTTCCACTGCGGCAACACGCCGGCCTGTCACTTGGCGTCGCCGGAGATAAAGTACCAGCTCATCATGAATCGCCTGCTGGAATCGGGCGGCGAGCCGGACATCACCAGAGGAACCCTAGAGGGGGTCATAAAGAGCGGCAAGGTGACGCTTTTCCGCCTTCAGTCCACGGCCTGCGCGCAGTTGAGAAGCTACATCGCGGAGGGCGAAGTGCTGGACATCGACCCGAAATCCTTCGGCGGCATCGGAATCTTCGCCATTCCTGAGATGGGCAGGTTCTACAGGCACGTCCTGATGGCGAAGCGCTACCCTCACCACTCGGGAGTGGCTTTTGGACACGCCGGAAAAACGCTTTTCTCCGCGATGAAACTTTTCGGCGTCGCGGATACGGCCTTCAACCAACCGGCAGGTATGCTGTATACTGACGAAAACCCGTTCGCGTAGGTCACGCGCGTCATGGACAAAGAGCAGGTAAAAAAGGCAATAATAGACGGCTCCACTTTTCTAGGCATAGAACTTGGCTCGACCCGTATCAAGGCCGTGCTTATCGACGACGGCCACGCCCCTGTGGCGTCGGGCGGGCATGAGTGGGAGAACCTGCTGGAGGACGGCGTGTGGACTTACCGCCTCGAAGACGTATGGAACGGCCTGCAAAACTGCTTCCGCGCGCTCAAGGAAGACGCGCGGGAGCGTTATGGCGTGACGCCCGCGACGTTCGGCGCGATTGGTATTTCCGGCATGATGCACGGTTATCTCGTCTTTGATAGCGGCGATAAACAGCTTGTTCCTTTCCGGACGTGGCGCAATACTATAACGGAAGAGGCGGCCGGGCTGCTCTCGAAAGAATTCCAATTTAACATTCCCCAGCGCTGGAACATCGCGCACCTGTACCAGGCGATACTGAACAAGGAAACGCACGTCAGGGAGATATCCTTCATGACGACGCTGGCAGGTTACGTCCATTGGCGGCTTACCGGAAAGAAAGCCGTAGGCGTGGGAGAAGCCTCGGGTATATTCCCTGTCGACAGCGAGGTCAACCGCTATGACGCCAGGATGACAGAGCGGTTCGACGAGATGACGGCTGACCTGAACCTTGGCTGGAAGCTCATGGATATACTGCCGGAGGTTTTGAACGCGGGGGACGAAGCCGGTTTTCTCACGGAGGAGGGCGCGAAGCTGCTGGATCCGTCCGGGGAACTGAAGCCGGGTATATTAATGTGCCCGCCGGAAGGCGACGCCGGAACGGGCATGGTTGCCACGAACAGCGTGGCGGAGCGCACGGGCAACGTTTCGGCCGGCACGTCGGTTTTTGCCATGATCGTGCTGGAAAAAGCGCTGTCGGAGGCGCACATGGAGATCGACATGGTGACGACCCCCTCCGGCAAGCCGGTTGCGATGGTGCACTGCAACAACTGCACGTCGGACATTGACGCGTGGGCGAAGCTGTTCGGAGAACTCGCCGAGGCGCTGGGAATGAAGCCTGAAAAAACCGCGATCTACGACGCGATGTACTCCAAGGCGCTGGAAGGCGAGCCCGACGGCGGGGGTATACTGTCGTACAACTACTACGGCGGCGAGCCTATCACGGGATTTGAGGCCGGGCGTCCCTTGCTTGTCCGCGCGCCGGGCAGCCGTTTCACCTTGGCTAATTTTATGCGCTCCATGATATTCTCGGCTATGGGTACGCTGAAAATCGGCATGGATATCCTTACGGAGCGCGAGCACGTCCGCCTCGACACCCTGTTTGGCCACGGCGGTTTTTTCAAGGCCAAGGGCGTCGGGCAAAGGCTCATGGCCGCGGCGCTCTCCGTCCCGGTAGCAGTGATGGAGTCCGCCGGGGAGGGCGGGGCATGGGGCATAGCTCTTCTCGCCGCCTACGCGCGGCAGCGTGAAAACGGCGAGGCGCTGGAGGCGTACTTGGCGCGGCGCGTGTTCGCCGGCAACGCCGGTTCGCGCGTCGAGCCGGATGCCGGGGACGCGCGCGGCTTTGCCGCTTTCATGGAGCGGTATAAAAAAGGGCTTGCCATCGAACGCTCCGCAGTGGAAAACCTATGAAGCTGGTAGTTGACCTGCACGTTCACACGGTATTGAGCGGCCACGCCTACAGCACAGCCGAGGAGACGGCGCTGGCCGCGAGCGGGAAAGGGCTGGAGATGATCGCGTTCACCGAGCACGGCTCCGCGATGGCCGGGGCTCCTCTGCCTATATACTTTGCGAACATGTCGGTGTTTCCCCTTTCGATGTCCGGCGTGAAGATATTGAGGGGTTCGGAGGTTAACGTCGTCGATCACAAGGGAAAGCTGGACCTTGAAGATTGGATATTGAAAAGGCTCGACTTCGTCATAGCAGGTCTTCACGACATAGTGCTGCCGGTCGGCAGCGTGGCCGCCAACACGAACGCCATGGTGGGGGCTATGGCGAATCCTTTTGTGGACGCCATCTCGCATCCGGGTAACCCCTACTTCCCCATAGACATTCCCGAGGTAGTCAAGGCGGCGAAGGAGTACGGCAAGCTGCTGGAGATCAACAACAACTCCGTCAACGTGCGCCCCGGCAGCCGCGAGAACTGCGTCAAAATAGCGGAACTTTGCGCCGAGGCGGGCATACCGGTGATATGCGGCAGCGACTGCCACATCAGCTTCGACGTAGGAAACTTCAACAACGCCCTGGATATGCTGGAGGAGGCGCGCTTCCCGGAAAAACTGGTGCTCAACACTTCTGTCGAGGTTCTGATGGAGCGTCTGAACAAAATTCGGAAGCGCGAGCGCAATTTTATTGACAATAAATGAGTAAACGCTATAATACCTGTGTTTGTAAGGTGAGTTGGCCGAGAGGCTGAAGGCACTCGCCTGCTAAGCGAGTATAGGGGCTAAAACCTCTATCGAGAGTTCGAATCTCTCACTCACCGCCATTTACTCATGAAGTACAGCGGCTTTACCCTATGAAGAACGCGGTAAGTTCCAAAATGACTAGCAGAAGCTGTAAGAGGGCTACTGCTAGTTTAATTTTGTCAGCCATCGCTCCACATGTTCACGGCCCAAGCCAAAACCAATGCCCCAAAAGGTACTTTTGGGGCATTGGGCTTTTACAGATTTTTGCGGTTTGGGTTAAAACGTGGATTGAGGTTCCCAGGTTTCGAGATATACCACATTTCCGCCTGTTGCCTTGAGGATGGCTCCCGGCTTGTTCAGCGGGTTTTGGGTTTCTTTGTCCACAGTCCAAACGAAGTGCGTCACCTGAAGGTTCTCCGTGTTCGCTATGGCGTCGCGGATGGCGGGGCCTTCGGCTTTGCCGGCGGTTTCAATGGCGTGGAAGATCATCTGAAGGATGTCATACCCGAACACGGTGTTCAGGACTTCCGTGGGTTTTCTCCCGTATTCGCTCTCGAACTTCCCGATAAGCCCGGCGAGTTTAGGGTCGTCCTGGCTCATGGGATAAAGCCAGAAAGTTCCCTCCATGTTTTCTTCGCCGGCTATCTCGAATATATTTGGGCTGTATCCGTCCCCGCCCATGAAGAACGGTTTCCAGCCAAGCTCGGCGGCCTGTTTGATGACCAGCCCCATCTCCTTATAAAGCATAGTCAGAGCTACCGCGTCGGCGCCCCACTCTCTCGCCTCGGTGAGCTGAGCCTTAAACTCGACGTCTCCGCTTCTGAAGCCCCAGAACCTGTTCTCCACGCCAAGCTCATTCGCTCTGGCCCTTACGAACTCGGTAAGCCCCTCGGAGTACGCGTCTCCCACGTCCCCCAGAATCGCCAGCAGCCGCGCGCCGCACCTCTTTATGAGGTAGTCCGCTATGACCATGCCCTGATACGGATCGGTGTAAGCTATGCGGAACATGTAGGGACGCACTTTACCGGTGTCCGGGTCCACGGTGACGGCCGGGTTCGTGGCCGAGCTGGCAATGACCGGAACCTGCGCGTTTTCGGCGATAGGCCCGATTGCCAGTTGTATGCCGCTGAAGTTGCTGCCTCCAACCGCCACGACCTTATCGTCCGTTATCAGCCTGCGCATGGCGTTGACCGCGTCCTCCGGCCTGCCTCTGATGTCGTAGCACACCAGCTCCACAGAGCGTCCCAGAAGCCCTCCCTTTTCGTTGATTTCCTTGACGGCCAGCATGGCCGCGTCGCGCTCGTGCTGGCCCCAAGTCGAGCCTTCGCCCGTCAGCGTGGCAAGGTAACCGATTTTGATCGGCTCGTCGGCCAGCGCGCATCCGGCTATTCCCAAAATCAACAGTCCCGCTAACAAACTTTTTCCTAAAAACCTCATCAATAACAACTCCCTTTTCCTAAGCTGTCGAAGGCACAAAGAGCGCCTTAATGCGCCTGGCCATCATTTTTTTGCGGCGGGCGGCCGTGTTACGGTGCATGACTCCTTTGACGACGGCCTTGTCAATAACGCTCTGCGCGACGTCGAAAGACGACGTTATCAACTCGTTGTCCTTGGCGTCCACAGCCTGCAAAACTTTTTTGACGGCGTTTTTGCACCGCGTTGTCCAGAAACGGTTGTAGACGCGATTGCGCTCGCCTACGCGCACACGCCTCTCGGCGGATTTTTTATTGGGCATTTGAAATTCACCTCCCCCTCAGATCGCCTGATTATAGAGAGAAACACGTCTCCCCATTTTTCACAATGAACGGCAGATATTCTAACATTCGTCGCAGCGTATAAGCAAGCCCCGCTCGGCTTCGGTTATATAGTTACGCCCCCTATGCCCGCATCCAGAGGGCGCAGAGGACGGGGACGAAAACCAGCGTCAGCAGGGTGGCGAAGCTCAGGCCGAAGATTATCAGGACGGCCAGCGAACCGTACAGGACGTCGTTATACAGGGGGATGACTCCCAGCACGGTCGTGAACGCCGCCATCATGACGGGGCGGACGCGGCTGACGCCCGAACTCAAAATCGCCTCGAAGGGCGGCTTGCCCTCCCCTATCTCCAGGTCAATCTGATCCAGAAGAACTATGGCGTTTTTAATCATCATTCCCATCAAACTGATGAACCCCAGCATAGCCATAAAGTCGAACGCCTTGCCCGAGATGAGGAAACCCGCGGTCACCCCGATGATAGAGAGCGGAAGGCAGCCCACGATAATTACCGGCTGACGGAATCCGTTGAACAGCATCACCAGAATGGCCACGATGAAAAGGCAGACCAGCGGTATCATGGACATAAGCCCCGCGTTTGCGTCGCGGGAGCTTTCGTGTTCCCCGCCCCACACGAGCGTCACTCCTTCCGGCAAGGGGATTGCTTCAATCCGGGGGCGCAGGGCGCTGAACAGCGCCCGCGTTTCATCCGTAGCGCTGTCGCAGAGCACGGCGAACTCGCGCTGACGGTTGCGGCGGTAGATCAGTGGGTCGACCGCGACTGTTTCGATGCCGTCCACCATCTCGCCAAGGGGGATGTAACGGCCCGCGCCGGGGCTCCACACCTGGGTCTCCCTGATGCCCTCCGGGCTGGCGCGCTCAATGAGCGGCAGGCGGCTCACTATGGGCAGCAGCTTGTCATCCTCGCGGTAAAGCCCCGACGTAGCGCCGGAATAGGCCATTTGAAGCGCCTGGGCGACGTTGGCGCGGCTGAGTCCGGACTTGCGCGCGATATCCCCCAGCAGCGGGCGAATCTCCATTCCGCGCTCCCCCCACTTAAAGCGGACGTACACGGCGTCGGGAGTATCTTTGATGATACGCAGGGCCTCCTCCCCCAAGCGCCGCAGGACGTCCCGGTCATCCCCCAGGAATCGCGCCTCGATTTTGGCCCCGCCCCCGCTGCCCTTTGAGAAAGGGCGAATCTGCGGGGCTATATGGGGCATGTTCTCGCCGGCGTAAGCCAGAATCTTCGCTTTAAGGGGCTGGTAGTCCGCGTCGCTGTGAGCTTCCACTATCAGATGGCCGTAGTTGCTCCCCGGGTCCTGGGCCGTGTATGTCAGTATGAAGCGCAGAGCGCCCTGCCCGGCGTAGGCGGTGACGTTCTTCGTCTCCGGCTGAGTCAGCAGCCAGTTTTGAAGCTCCGTCGCGTCGGCCAAGGTTTTGTCGATGTGCGTGTTCGGCGTCCCCCAGAAGTCCACGGTGAACATCGGCGAGGTGGAACTCGGGAAAAATTTTTGCTTGACGAATGAAAAGCCGAACACGGACGCGGCCAGCACCACTATCATTACCCCCGTTGCCGCCACGCGCCGCCGCAGGCAGAAGGCCAGAAAATTTCGGTAGAGCCGGTACAGGAAGGTGTCGTAAGGGTCTTTGTCCTCCGCGCTCGGGGCGCGCAGAAATACCACGGAGGCCACCGGCGTGATAGTGACGGCCAGCACCCAGCTCAGCAGCAGGGAAATGGCCACCACCTGGTACAGGCTGCGGCAGAATTCGCCGGTGTTGTCCGGCGATGTGCCGATAGGCGCGAAGCACAGCGCGGCAATGATAGTAGCGCCCAGAAGCGGTATCTGTGTCTGTTTGACGATATCCTTCGCGGCCTTTACGGGGTCTTTACGCTGCTGAAGCCCCACCAGCACGCCGTCCGCTATAACTATGGCGTTGTCCACCAGCATTCCCAGCGCTATTATCAGCGCCCCCAGCGAAACGCTCTGCATGTCTATAGCGAAGGCCCGCATGGCGATGAAGGTCGCGAGAATGGTCAGCAGCAGCACACCGCCGATTAGGAGCCCGCTGCGCAGCCCCATGAACAGCAGCAAAATCGCGATGACAATAACCACGGCGGAGATCAGGTTGTTCATAAAATTGCTTATGGAGTTGGTCACTGTGTCGGACTGATAGTAGATGACGTTCAGGTTCATGCCCAGGGGGATTTGACTTTCCAACTCGGCGGAGCGCAGCTTGAGGGCTTCCCCAAGCTCGATAACGTTGCTCCCCGGCACAGCGGAGACGCCGATACCCACCGCCGGGCGGCCGTTGTACAGCATGACCGCCTGCGTTGGGTCGGCGTATCCGCGCGTGACGGTGGCTATGTCCCGTAAGCGCAGGGCCCCGGCTCCCGTCCCGGACACAATCAGGTCGGCGATGTCCTCGGGGGACTGAAAGTAGCCCGTTGGCTCGACGCGTACAATATCTTCGCCCACGCGGGCGCTGCCCGCCGGGGTTACGACGTTCTGAGCCTTCAGGAGCTCGAAGAAATGGCTGGGGGATACGCCCAACTGCGCAAGGCGCGTACGGGGGATCTCGACGTAGACAACCTCCTGCTGCGCGCCGGCAAGCTGCACGTCGGACACTCCCCGCACCAGCAGCAGCTCCCTGCGCAGCTTCTTCGCGACGTCCTCCAGCTCGTTCCACTCGTATTCCTCGCCGGTGAGGGCCAGATAGAAGCCGTAGACGTCGCCGTACGCGTCGTTGACGGTGGAAACGCCCGCGCCCGGGGGCATTTTCGACTGCACATCCGAAACCTTGCGGCGCAGTTCGTCCCATATCTGGGGCAGGTCGGCGCGGGTGTATTTCGGCGCGATGTCCACGTAAATCAGGGACATTCCGGCCCTGGACAGGGAACGTACCCTGTCGAGCTGCGGCATCTTCTGGATTGCGGATTCAATGGGTTCGGTGACCTCGTTTTCCACGTCCAGGGCGGACGCGCCGGGATAGAGGGTTATAACCGCGGCCGTCTTGATGGTAAAGCTCGGGTCCTCCAGCTTGCCCAGCCCGAAATAGGCCCATACGCCGCCCACGAAGAGAAGAAACGTAAAAAACCACGTAATGGTGCGGTTTTTTAGTGAATAATCGGCAAGATTCATGGTTGATTTCCGGCGTTTGAGCTGCGGGCAGGCGATATATAAGGCGTCACCGCGTCACCGTCGCGCAGGTAGGACAGCCCCGCCGCCGCGATGCGCTCCCCTTCCGTAAGGTCGCCGCTGACGACGCAGCGGTCGCCCAGATAGCCGATGACCGTCACTTCGACCTTACGAACCGTCATAGCGCCGTCGCGCTCCTCCGCCTTCCATACGTGCTGAAGCCCGCCCTCCCCCGCCGCCAGCGCCGAAAAGGGAATGGCAAAGCCGTCTTCCGCCTCTCGCCCGTAATTTGGCGAAACCAGCACGTCGATGCCCATTCCCGGAAGAATCAGGAGGTCGTCCGGCGTTTCCATCATCAGGGCGACGTCGTAGGTCTGAGTTTGCACGTTGCCCCTCGTGGCGATTTCCTTGAATTGCAGGTTGAAAAGCCGGTCGGGCAGCGAAGGGAATCGGGCTTGGATAATGTAGTATCGGTCACCGGAGTATCTAAGGTCCCGCGCCCTCTCCGGCGACAGGTTCAGCGCCATACTGCCCGGCATGGAGGCCGCCACCTCCAGGGCCGCTATGTCCTGCAGCGCGGCGATTGTCTGGTTCCTCTGGACGGACTGGAAGTTGTCCACGTAGATTTCCGCCACCGTTCCGTCGAAGGGGGCGCGGAGTTCCGCGTCGTCAAGGGCGTCCTGCGCCACTCTTACACGGGCGGTCAATCCCCGGATGAGCGCCTCCTGCATATTAATCTCCTCGGGGCGGGAACCCGCGCGTCCCCTTGCAAGGTTCTGCTCCGCCACGTTCAGGCCCTCCCGCTCTACGTCGTACGTGGTCTTCACCCGGTCGAACTGCGCCTGGCTGATACCTCCGGCCTTCAGCAGCGGTTCGTGGCGCTCCAGGGTCACCCTAGCCTCGTTGTACCGGGCGCGGGCCGCGCTCACCTGCGCCGTAAGGGCGGCAACGTCCTCCCGCCGGGCGCCGGTTCGCATGGCCGAAAGCTGGGCCTCGGCGCTATGCAGCTCGCTCTGCGCCCTCATCAGGTCGTTTTCCAGGTCGCGTTTGTCCAGTACCGCGATCAGGTCGCCGGTTTTTACCCGCGAGCCGCGAACCACAAGAACCTCCTGCAGCGTCCCCTGTACGCGGAACGACAGCTCCACCCGCTCGGACGCGCGTATCTCACCGGGCAGTACCCGGACCTGGCGCTCGTCCGTATGCCTCAGCTCAAACATTTTGACCGGGCGGGCCTTGACCGGGCTGGCCCCCGAGTCCCGCGCCGGCCCGGCGCACGCGAGCAGCGCGCCGAACAGCAGCAGAATTACCGCCTTTTTCATACCTGCCATCTCCTTTTCATATTTGAAATAAAAGGCCTAAAGCTAGAATAGCTAAATGCAGTTTTGACAAGCACTTAAGGCCCAGATTGACATTCGTTTGATTGCAACCTGGATATTACTCCTTCCAAGCTTCGCTCTGCCTGAACAAATCCAAAAATTTCGCGTCTATTTGCCCGGCGGCGGCCATGCCGTCCAAAATGGCGAAGACCTTTTCCGGCGGAATCGCCGGTTTATACGGCCTGTCCCGCGCCGTCAGGGCGTCGTAGATGTCCAGTATCGTCAGAATCCGAACCTCCGCCGGAATCGCCTCGCCGGTCAATTTATCCGGGTAGCCGCTGCCGTCCAGGTATTCGTGGTGCATGGAGGCCCAGCCGGGAATCGAGCTGTAGCGCTTGGGAAAACTCATCTCGTCCAACATGCGACGCGTCATCGTCACATGGTTCTCCATGATTCGCCGTTCGTCGTCCGTCAGAGTCCCCTTTTGCACGAGCAGGCAGTTCAATTCGTCGTCGGAAAGGTATGGAACGTCCCCCTCCGGGGCGCGCGCCTTTGCCTCTCCCAAGGCGCGGATTGCCGCGAGCGTTTCATCCGTCAGGAAACCCGCTCTGTCGGCCTTTTCCACAAGCTCCCCCGCGGCGATGAGCTCGGCGGCGCGGCGGTCACGTTCAATCTCGTCGATTGAGCCGTTCAGAAAATCTATTTCGTTTTGCAGCCCAATCACCTGAAACCTGTGCGTTACCTCGGAGATTTTCGCGCCGAGGCGGCTGTCTTTGTCCATGACCGCCATGGGAACCACCATCTTTCCGATGTCGTGCAGCCAGACGCTCATCAGGAACTGCCTTTCGCGGAACTCGTCGAACTCGGCCAGCCCGGAGGCGTTCAGCCAGGCCAGAAATTTACGGGCGTATTCCACCATGTTGCGGGCGTGGTTGGCGTTGTACGGGCTGCGCGCGTCGATGGCGGCGGACATGACCCGCACGAAGGAGTCCAGAAGCTCCGTTACCTCCTCGGCGTGCTTCCTGCTGGTCATACATATCGCCGCCTGCGAGGCCAAAGAGGAGATCACCCGCTCGTACATCGGCGCGAAGGGGATGATTTTCCCTTCGGCGTCCTGCGCGTTGGCGAGCTGCAGCACTCCGATGACTTCGCCGTAATCGTTCTCCATCGGCACGACCAGCGTGGAGATAATTTTGTAACCTATCTTGGCGTAAATGTCTTTCGGAACGGTAAAACCGCGGTGTTCCTCGGCGTAAACGTCAGCTATGTTGATGGGGGTTTTGTCCATCACCGCGCAGGCGCTTATACTGTTTCGCGACAGGGGGATTGACGGTAGGTCGTCCTCGTCGTCGCCTACTATTCTCCTTATCCCCCCAAGTGATTTCGCTATCGCGATTTTGAGGCGCAGCGTACCGCCGTCCGCGCCATCGTCAACAATGTGCAGCATCCCGGAGTCACATTCCGAGATATCCATGGCCGCGACAAGAATCTTCTCCAAAAGTTTGTCCACGTTTTTTTCGCTCGAAAGCGCAATCCCGACATCCAAAAATTTTTCAACTTTTGGCATGGGCATGAAAACCACCCCCTATATACACCGCTACAGAATAACAAGCGTTGCGGTATATATCAAGATTACCTGAACTCAGGTATACTCAACACGATAAAATTCACTCGCTTGCGCAGGGGGCCGCTCAAATTTGAAAACACCTCTCGACATCCTGAAAGAAGTTTTTGGCTACGCCTCCTTCCGAAAAGGACAGGATAAACTCATTGCGCAAATCTTAAAAGGCGGGGACGTGCTCGGCATCATGCCGACCGGCGCGGGGAAGTCGCTGTGCTATCAGATTCCGGCGCTGACGGAGGAAGGGCTTTCCGTGGTAGTCTCTCCGCTGATATCCCTGATGAAAGACCAGGTGGATTCTCTGCGCCAGAATGGAGTCGGCGCGGCGGCGCTTCACAGCGCGATGGACTGGGAGGAAACGCGGGGCATCCTCTCCTCCGTGCGGCGCGGCAAAATTTCTCTGCTGTACGTCGCGCCGGAGCGTTTCGAGAACAACTTGTTTTTGGATTTTTTCTCCGCGCTTGACGTTAAAATTTTTGTCGTGGATGAAGCTCACTGTGTTTCTCAATGGGGACACGACTTCCGCCCCTCTTATCTGGGGCTTCCCTCCGCCGTGGAACGGCTGCCGGTCAGACCTGTCGTCGCGGCCTTCACCGCGACGGCGACGCCTGAGGTTCGCGACGACATTGCGGCAAAGCTGGGGCTGAAAAACCCGTTTGTGCTCACGACAGGCTTCGACCGGGAGAACCTTTTCTTTCAGGTTCAACATCCTGATAAAAAGTCGGCGTTTTTGCTGAACTATATAAAAAAATTCCCCGGCGCGTCGGGCATCGTCTACTGTTCAACGCGCCGCGCGGTCGAGGAAATTTACGATTTTCTGCGCCGTGAGGGAGTTTCCGCCGCCCGCTACCACGCGGGGCTTGAGGACGCGGAGCGGAGCGAGAGCCAGGAGGCTTTTCTCTACGACCGCTCTTCGCTCATGGTGGCTACCAACGCCTTCGGCATGGGAATCGACAAGTCGAACGTAAGGTATGTCGTGCACTACAACATGCCGGGAAGTATCGACAGCTACTACCAGGAAGCGGGCCGGGCCGGGCGCGACGGCTCACCCTCCGAGTGCGTGCTGCTTTTTGCCCGCAAGGACATCATGACGATCCGTTATCTGATCGATCAAAGCGACAACGACGACAGCAGGCAGGCCGGATACAGGAAGCTCCAATCCATGATTGACTACTGCAATACGAACCGGTGTTTACGCGCCGCGATACTGAGTTATTTCGGGGAGACGGACGTAAAGGAAGACTGCGCCGCGTGCGGCAACTGCGTCTCCGGGGCGGAACGCGCGGACGTCACGAAGGCGGCGAAAATGATTCTTTCCTGCGTTTACCGCATGGAGGAGCGGACGGGGCGGCATTTCGGCGCCGCCCTTTTAACGGATGTCCTGCGCGGCTCACAAAAGGAGCAGGTCAAAAGCCTGGGGCTGGACACGATCAGCACCTGGGGCCTGATGAAGGAGTACCGGGGGAGGGAACTCAGGGAGATAGTGGATTTTCTGGCCGCGGAAGGATACCTGGAGGTATCTGACGGAGAATATCCCGTGCTTCGTTTCACTCCCAAAACACGCCCTTTCCTGCGTGGGGAGGAAAATCTTTTCATGCGCAAACGCGCGCGGCCGGAACAGGAAGAAACGGTCAAGGAATCGGCGCCGGTTGGAAAAGGCGCGCCTGTAAACGAGGAACTTTTTGAGCGGCTGCGTCAACTGAGGCGGGAGCTGTCCAAAGAGCAGGGAGTCCCGCCCTATGTGGTGTTCACGGACGCGGCGCTCCACGGAATGTGCGCGGCCCTGCCGGAAGACGCCGAGGAGCTTTTGGCAATTTCCGGGGTGGGCCGCGTGAAGCTCGAAAGATACGGGGAACGTTTTTTGCAGGCTGTGCAGGAATGGAAGAACTCAAGGGGCTAGCCCCTTGAGAATCCCTTTACCTTTATTTGGCCCCCGGGGCGTTTACGGCCTTCATAAGAATTTCCACGGCCTCCCCGCGGGTGATGGGGCGGGCGGGCAGGAATTCCCCTTCCGGGTATAGGCTCAATGCGCCGAGGGAGTCCAGGGCGTTAACGGCCTCGGCAAAGCGGTGTCTCGGCTCGATGCGCGTTTTTCCCGATCTATTCTTTGCTTCGCTATCCTTTGCTCCGCCGGCAAGTCCGAACGTCTGGAACACGGCCTCCGCGAAAACGCCCCGCGTCACGAAACGGTACGGCGAGCCATCCTCCTGGTCCTGCCCTCCGGAAACGCCCGCCGCGGCGCGGGCCTTGTTCAGCATGGAGACCATTTCGCTGTGCGTAAGTATCTCGTTTACGCCGAAAATGCCTTTGTCCGCGCCTTTTATCATGGCCATTGCCAGAACCGGGTCATCCAGGTCGCCGATGTTGTACGAAGGAGCGTGAGGCGGTTCTATCGGCTCGATAAATCCGTGCAGGTTGGAGAGCTGCACGGCTTTGAAATATGGGTGCTCCGGCGGCACGTCCGAGTACTTACAAAGCGACAGCAGGACGCCGGCTTCGAGAAGCGCGCTCTGTACCTTCACAGGCGGAACCTCGCGGAGAGGCAGGCCGCTCTTTACCGAAACGGCGGCCAGCGCGCCGGCCGCTTGCCCAACCATCATGCAGATGGGCTGAAGCCGCAGAGCGCCGGCGGTCAGCCGCGACATGGAAAGATTTTTCTCCGCGGCAAGAAATCCATCTACGTTTTGGGGTATCATGGCCCGCATTGGAACCTGAAATGGCCCGCGCGGGCGATTTATTGTCATAGATGCCGCCCTTTCGTTCATGTCCCATTCCATGTCGGAGTCGGTGGTAGAGCCGTGCAGATCCAAAATATACCCGCCTATGGCGATAGCGTCTTCGAATTCATGGCTGGTCTGCCCGTCTCTGTAATTCAGTGAATTTCTCAAAAGCTCGACCGACGTCAAGGCGTAGTCCCCGACGATGCGGCGGGATTCGCGCACGTAGGGAATCGGCGGCATACGCTTGGCTATCTCGTGCCATTCATCCGGCAGATCGCTCACAAAGGCAGGCAACTCGGCACTGTAGTATTCATCGTCGGCTATAGACCAACTTTCGCCCAGTTCGTTCTGCATATAATAAATAAAATGCAGAGTCTTGATAAACGCCTCTCTTTCCACAGCGGCGCGAAATTCCCTGTCTTCCAGATAACGCGCGGGCAAACCGGTGCGCCCTTCCCAACCGCCCCTGCCGGGGTAGTCGTTGCCCCAGTTCACTCCTGTCTTCGTTATATATCTCCAGTTCTCACGACGCCCGTCGTAATTCCATGGTGTGGACGAGTCCGGCAGGCCTCGGTATCCATTGTGACTGACAAAATTAACCGGAAGCTCGACCGGATAAATGCCCCTGAAGTCCAACCCGTCCTTGGCTACGTAGCTCTCGTAGTTACGCTTGGCCCATTCGTAACCGGGAAGAGGACGCCTCACTCTGAGATGAGAAGGAATGCCTCGCGGATAGCTCTTGATTATGGCCACCCACGTTATGTCCTGAATTCTGGCCTCGTCTTTCAAAAACGGTGTGACGGAGTTTCCGGCCCTGTAAGGAATACCGGCGAGCGGAATGACGTCCCCGTACTCCGTGGCGTCGATGAGAACACGACAGGCGATTTCTCTTTCCGACCCGTCATCGGCTCTAACGATAACGCCATTGACAGTACGCCCTTCACGCATTACCTGCGTTACCTCGGCGCGCGTAAGAATATCGAGCGGTTTATTCTCCGCATTTCCGGCAGCCCTGGCTTCCGACAACATCTCGTACAGAAAACGCAGCCCCACCGCCGGCTCGAAGGCTATGGTACGCGGGTCCCAGTAACACGTGCCCATAGACTTGCCCTTCTGGTCGTAATAAGCCTTAATCCTCGACACAAATTCAAGGTATATTCCGCTGCGCTGACGGCTCATGTCGTCCATG
>Ga0099364_10004163_pt1 | contig 21995 bp, 15 predicted proteins | sample TergutTh196P3_FD_73070 | JGI IMG/M metagenome (GOLD analysis project Ga0099364, IMG submission 73070) | Microcerotermes parvus P3 segment gut microbial communities from Pointe-Noire, Republic of the Congo - Th196 P3 | ecosystem: Host-associated > Arthropoda: Insects > Digestive system > Gut ...
GAGGGGGGGGGGGGGGGGGTAAATAGGACTTTTGCAACGGCATGCCGGCAAAGTAACAATTTTCCGCCGATGCGTCAAGAGTGATTGCCTCTTCGCGTCCTTTGCACAACCTTTGCGTCTTTGCGGTTAAAAAAATCAGACGCAAGGGTACATGCCGTTTACAGTACAAGCACAATATGATACACTTTTCCTGCTTCTTCCCCCATCTCTCATTCGCAACCATGACTCAAAACCGCTCTTCCGCCAACAACCGCAACGGTCTTACACTGACAGAACTGCTCACGCTACTTGTGATTGCCGGACTCCTGCTTCCCTTGCTGGTCTCCTGCATCCAGAGAATGCGTGAAGAAGCCCGTGAAATGACGTGTACCGATCACCTTCGGCTTCTGGCAACCGCTTCCCATGCTCATTGGGATGTCCACAATGAATTCCCCGCCGAAAGTTATTTCGACGGCACCATTTTTGCGGAGGATATTATCGACAAGGCACACACGAGTTACCGGACAAGATTGCTCCCTTTTATGGGACAGACTGCCCTCTGGGACGAATTGCAGAGCAAGCCGGATAAGATCGAAGATTTTACCGAAGAAGACGGCAGTATCGAAGACCTGGCACTCACAGCCGTCCCGGAGTTTTTCTGCCCCAGTACCCCGCGAAAGTTTGTGGACATCACCTGCACCGAGGGAGCGAAGCGGTATCCCTCCCACTATTACGGCATTGCCGGGGCGATAGGATTCCATCCTGCCGGCAGGTTTTACAGCGTTGATCCCCGGCAGAAACATGCGGTGGTCGAAACCTCCCGCGGACTGATGGTACTCGGTCCCTTTGCCAATACCGGCACGATTATCATCGGCGGCGGTGTTACGCCTGCTACAATAGAAGATGGGACCTCGAACACACTCTTGCTGGGGGAAATTTCCTGGGCGGACTACGGTGCCCACTTCAACTGGATACGCGGCACGGTGATCAGCAATCCCGACAATCCCATTACGGCATTGGCAAGTTCCAAAGGAATCGCACACAATTTTCCTATCAATGCGGGCAAGGAAAATGAGTTGCTGGAAATTGTGCTGGAGGAAAGCGGCAGAGTGTACGAGGTTCCAGTACGTGGTCGCCGGGCGGGACATGGCATTTCCGGCTTCGGCAGCGATCATCCGGGCGGTGCCAACTTTGTCTTTGCCGATGCGGCGGTACGTTTTTTAAGCGACAAGACCAACACAACGCTATTGATGCACCTGTCCACACGCAACGGCGGAGAAGATGTTTCGCTGTGATATACTGTAAATGGGGAGAAACCGGCGTTTTTTCCTTGCGTCTTTTGTGCGTCTTTGCGGTTAAAAAGATTTCCTTCTTTTACACAGTTTTTTACAAGCAACAGTGGGTACAATTATGATAGGACGAGATATTAAAATGCGATGGAAGAAATTTGTTATTTCCGAAGGATTCCAATTTTATAAAGGAAATAAAAAACTCCTTGTTATAGAATCGGACTTTGCACGTATACTTGTTAGACTCGATTACGCTCCAGTCACGCGGAATTATTATCCGGAATGTACAATCATACTGTGCGAACTTGAGCGAAAATTGGCTGGAACATCCGATGCGATGTATAATTTTTTCGATTTTCGCACTCACGAGCTTATAAGACAGTTTATCGATGATGCCATGATTTATTTGCAGGATGAGTGTTTGCAGGGTGTTGCCGAGTATTCCGAAGAAGATTTTAAAACACTTCTCGAGCAACATCGTGTTTATTTCCTCCCCGCTATTAAGAAATGCTTGACTCGCGAAGGATTCGTCGATTTTTGTCAAAAATATCCGCCAAATAAAATGGGACTTGTTTGTAAACATGTGGCGGAATGGATAAGAACAAATGTTCCGTTATTGTAATGACTAACACGTTAATAATACTTTGCCTTTTGCTTGCCGCCAAGGCTGTAAGCATGCACTCTCACCAGAGCACGTTAAATGGGCATTAAAGGACAAACAAGGAATCGGTAGTGGTATTAATCCAAAGACAGGCAAACCGAACAAACATCTCAAAGAAGTAAGGAATGCTCTAAATGGTGCTATAAACAACATGAAAATCGTTAAGAAAACACTTGGAGATCCAAAACTAAACCCTGAACAACGTGTTTCATTGGAAAAGGACCTATACTTTACACGGGGAGAAATTGGACGTTTTCTTTGCGTCCTTTGCGCATTCCCTTGCGAACTTTGCGGTTAAAAAAAAGAGAATTTAACCGCAAAGACGCAGAGAAGTGCAAGGTTCGCAAAGGACATTTTCATGCCGTTTACAGTATAACGGGATGCCAAATCACAAAGGCAGCAAAATCTCCATGCCGGGCTGTAACTCACGGACGTCCTGAATACGGTCGGCATTCAACGCGTAAATTTCCCGCCAGCGCGTTGAGTCCTGCAATCTGTCTGTCGCCAACCGAAAGACCGTATCCCCTTCCTGTACAATGTATCTCATTCCCTGTTGCACGACATCCAGTTGACGTTCCTGATGCGGTGCGGTTCTATAATTCAGCCGTAAAAACTCCGCCGTAGGAATTTCAATGACTACCCCCACCGCCGGCCGCCAGCCGATGCCTAACTTTTGATTGTGCTGTGCCAATGCAGTATAGAGCAAACTCGTGCCGTAAAACCGGTCGCTGATGGTCATATAGGTATCCCCTTCCTGTACGATGTATGTCTCTGCCGTCGAAGGGGATCGGCTGATTTCCGAATCGATCCGGCGTTGGAATGTGATGCCCCTGCCCGCCGCTGGAATATCCCGATAGGAGGCATCTCGATAAGCCGGACTCGGCTCGGCATAGACAGGTTGCGGGGCATTTTCCATGACCGGCAAAAAACTTTCAGCGTTTCCTGCGTTGAGACTTGCGGTTCCGGTTGGCATGAGTCCGCTCAATTGACTCATCGCATCGTCCAGCAACGGGTTCTCTGCTGCTGCTGCGGCGTTCTCGTGGAGCGGCGTTGCCGTCTCCCGAGGCGTGAAGCGCAGAGCCGGTTCGGACGCTGCAGCGGTGCTGTCAAAGCGAAGCCGTGAGGGTGTCGGCTCGGCATCATTTTGAATGACCCGGACGCGTTCCCAAAGTTCCCAGTCCAGCGGTTGACTATCGAGCGACACAATTCGCGGGGTGTTCTCCGCAACCGGTGTCGTTACAGCCGGTGTCGCCGTTGCCGGTGTCGACGTTGCCGCAACTGCCGGAACGGGAGTCACCACGATGGGAGGGGGTTCTGCGGTGTTCGGGGCATCTCTAGGAATAGCCGGAGCAGATTCGTTAGGAAGCCGATTTTGAACGGGTGTTTGGGCAATGGCGGGCATCGGAGCAGGCGGCGGCACATTTTGAGGAACAGGCGGCGGCACGTTTTGAACCGTGCCGCCGGATGGAATCAACGGCACCACTTCTTGAATCGGTTCGACTAGAGCAACCGTCGGCTGCACCGGTGTTTGTGTGAGCACATTTACGGCGGGCGGTGTCGGCGGTGCTGTAAAGGCAGTGTTACGTTGCGGATGATGATGAGCGGCAATCGGCGCACTCGCCGCCGCCAATGCTGGTGCCGGTACTCCGGCATCAACCGTTGCCGAAGGAAACGTCGAAGCATGGAGAGCGACGAGCGGCTGCAACTGCGGCTGTACTGCCGGTTCGAGCGGTACAAGCGGTTGCAATGCGGTCAACGCGGGAGGGAGTTCGCTTTCGGCGATATTTGCAGCGGTGATATTTGCAGCGGTGATATTTGTGGCGGCGTTGTTTGCCGCCGTGTTGTTTGCGGCGGCGGTGTCCGTTGCAGGAGTTTCGACTGCGGGTGCTGGTTGTTCGTCAACTATCGGCATCGCGGCGAAGAGATCGGCACTCGGCGGAGCCGCAGGCGGCGGAGTAGCGGCGGCGAAGGGATCGGCGGCAGGCGGTGCCGACGGAGCCGCCTGGGCAAGAGGTTCATCAGCGGGCGGCAACGAACCTCCAGACAGCGGCGTGCTGTACTCCGTATTAAAAATCTGAGTGTCATCTGGCGTGCCGGAGTCGGCTGCCTCGGACTCCGCTGATTGAGGGTCGTCGGCTAATTCGGCTAATTCGACTGCCGCCGTCTCCGCAGTGTCATTAAACAGCAACGGCTTGACGGCAAAATATCCTCCGGCGAGAATCAATACCGCAACCGCAATCGCGGCAGTTTTAATGCCGAGATTCCACCATCGGGACGGCTCCAATTCATCCTCGTCCACATCGTAGCCAGCGGCACCGTAGCCGGTCTTTGAGGGTGCAGCAACAACATTGTTAGGGGCAGCGGCTTTGACGGGTTCTTTGCTGCCGTCGGTGGTCAGCCGTTTGCTGTCTGTCCCGACCACCTCCTCCTCAACATCCCAGCGGATCACGCAGTAGGAAGGAATTTTGCAAAGTGCGTTCCACACGCTTGTAAATATCGTGCCGGAAAATACCGGCTTGGAAAAGGACGCAATTTTCCCCCAACATCCGCCGAAAAACGTGCCGATTTTGGCGAACAACGATACTCTTTCCTCCTCGTCCGTCTCTTCGACCATCACCGGCGATACCGAGGGACGGGAGTCCTCCGCGTGGGATGGAATGCCGGGTCTGTTGTGTCTGTGGCGTTTTGACATTTGTTGTTTGGGTTAAACGGGGAGAAATGGGGCATTTTTTCCTTTTTTTACCGCAAGGTATGCAAAGTTGCCGCAAAGGACGCGACAGGAAGTTTCATGCATCATTCGTGTTTTGGGGCTAAAGTGCAAGCGAAAATCTGTCTTCTCTTGCAACTTTCGCAAAAAGCCCGCCTTTTTCGTTTATCGTCAAAAGAAGGGTACAGAATTTTCCTAAATTAGAAAAGAGCAATTTAGGCGGTGCGGCTCTCTCTCCGCCCTCTGAACACCGCCCGCCTTGATATATACCGCAAACGGTATGAAAATGTCTTTGCGTCCTTGCGGTTATAGACTTGCCGCAAAAATTTGACCGCGCCCGATGTCATTACGCTATGCTCCATTCCGGCTTTTGTCGGCGAACACCTTAGCGCGTATCCTTCCCCGCCAGCCGCCGTAAATCCGGCACATCATATTCCAGCAGCGCACCGTGAACAACATTCGTAATCGGATAGGGCGTACTGCCCGACTGCACGAAATCGTACCAACTGCGAATCGGTTTCTCCAAGTGCACACTCTTTATCAATGCCGGTTCCAATGCGGCAGCATGCAACGCGACCAAACCGGCAACTTCCCCCTCCGCAACAATTTCGACCGGCTGTACCTGCTCACGGACAGCCGCAAGCAAATCTTCCGTGCGCATCCCCACGTAACTTTTGCCGAGAAGATAAGCGAAATAGTAATCGACTCCATCGGTGCCGAACAACTCGTGATTGTAATACGTCTCTCCGACACCCTGCGTTTGCCCCAGTCCGCGAAGATCAATCTCTAGGACCGTCTTGCCCTCTTTGGCAAGTCCTTCAATCCATTCCAAGTCGGTCGCTTCCCCAGAATCATTGAGATAAATGACCGTTCCCGCCGCTTCTATGAGCGGTGTGTGGAATAATCTCCTCGCAGGCAACATAATGTTTCCGTCTTCGGCAAGATAGGTGAACTGTTGCTGGAAGAGATTTTCAGTGTCAGGCACTTTACCGGCTACCATGCCTCCCGGTTCCAGCCGCAGCATCGGTGGCCTTGTGCGCAACTCCGGTATATCGTCCAGTTTGCGAATCCCCGCAACCCTGCGGATCGCCTCCCGGAGTTCATCGTCGGAACGGTATGCCGCCCTTGCTGTTCTTGCCGCAAGCAGTTCCTCGTTGTAATCCCTGTTCAAGTCGAAGGCAGAGCGTGCGCCGTCGATCAGCATTACTTCCCCTCGCGGGGTGCAGCGGAGTTCCTCTCCTGTACAAACCGGTTGATCATCCGCCTCAAAAATCATTTCATCCCGATCCGCCAGCCAGCGCAGCATCCATCGGACGGTCGCTTCCCGGAGCGTTTTGTGCCAACCGTGCAGACCGTCGGCTTCCGTAATCGACATCTTTTCGCCGTATCCGAGCCGGTCGAAAATCCGCTGGGCATTTCGGGCGGTTGCCCAGGCATCTTCGACAGGGAAAAAGTCGTCGGTCGTCGTTCCGATGAGCGTCGGCTTCGGTGCCCGCATGATGCAGTAATCGACGTGATCCATTCCGCCTTTGCCGATTCCGAGCCGCAACTGTCCGAAGATATTTTGCTCTGCGTCTTGGGGACCAATTGTCGTCATCATTTTTCCATAGAGACTGCAAAGATAACAATGCACCACCGCCGCTGCAACGCGGTCGTCGAGTGCCATAATGTACGAAGTCTGCGTGCCGCCGCCGCTGTTGCCGGTAACGCCGAGCCGCTTGCCGTCAATGTCGTCCCGGCTTTCCAGATAATCGAGGGCACGGATCATATCCCAAACTTCAAAGGTTGCCGTGTTGCGACCAAGCAGAATACTACCGGGACCGAGAGCGTTGTGAGCCGACACACCTTGCATCAGCGGTCTGCCGTCTTCCCGCAACCGTTGACTGCGTTCCCCCTGGTCAATCGGGTCGATGACGAACGCCGCCAATCCATGCGTTGCCGCAAGTGCCGCCACGCCTTGATATTGCGGATACGCTTTGGCATCGTTGGCATGTCCGCAGACGATCAGCACTGCCGGATAGGGGGCTTGGAACTTCGTTTCATCGGGCAAAAACATCGCTCCGGTAACATAAAATTTCGGTGCGCTCTCGAAGATAACCAGTTCAACTCGGTAAGCATCTTTGCCGGGCGTGCCTTTGGTGAACGATTTGACAATCTGCGGATTCATCGGAGTTTGTTCCCACATTTTGCCGAGTTGCCGCCGGAAGAAGTCCTTGCGTTCTTTTTGATAGACTTCAATATCGGCGGGTGTTTTGAGCGAGTCGTAACGCTCCTGCCAGGACTTTTGGGCGGTGTTGAGTTCGTCGAGGAGGTAAGTCCTCATCATGGTTGCGTCTTGGGCGGCAAGTGTTGCGGCAAAGAGCACGCCGAGCAGAACGAGAGTCAATCGCAGCATGGTTTTTTGTTGGTTTGCGGTTGGGAGACTCCTTGCATTATACCGCAAACGGGAAGAAATGGGACGTTCTTGCGTCCTTTGCGGTTAAAAAAGAAGATTTAACCGCAAAGACGCAAAGAAGCGCAAGGTTCGCAAAGTACAATTTCATGCCGTTTATGGGCTGTTCATCACCCTTTACAGCATTTTCTCAAGTCGGACGGGGCGGCGTGTCGATAGCAGACGTGGGGCTGTTGCTCCGTTACACCGTATTAGGAAGATAAACTATGTTCCGCTCCATTTCGCTTGCTGTTCTCTGTTCACTTTGCTTGTGGTTCTTGTCCGATTCCGCATCGGCACAACAGGCTTTTGGTCAACAATGGGCAACTTCCAATGCTCAGAATTGGCAGCGGTTCTATTACTACCCTTACGTCTATTATCCGCACAACTTCTACACGCCGGAATACTACCAAAGCAGACCGGACTTGTACCATCGTTATCCGGCGGAAATGCGGGTTCCCGCCTACAATAAGACATGGATCAATTTTTATCCGTCGCAACGGCGTTATCACACCGGACACCATTTTAGACTGGATATTTTCTAGTGCCTTGTTAATGCCGAAACTTGGGACACGGTGTCTGTTTCGGCTGCTAAAAATCAGTGCGGTGCAGTTCTGCTCTCCCGATTTTTAACGCTATGCCATAAACGGCATAGAATTGCCCGCGTACCTTGCGGTTCAATTCTCTTTTTTTAACCGCAAGGTTCGCAAAGGAATGCGCAAAGGACGCGAAGTTTGCACAAAGATATGCAACTTTAACCTTGCATTGACATTGACGGGATACTATATCACCACCGCTATTTTTAACCCTTCCATCGCGATATTGGCTTCCATCGCTTTGACAATGTTCTCCAACTTGAAGCGATGGGTCACGAGTTCAATTACCGGGATGTTCATCGCTTTTGCCCGGTCCATAAAACTCATGGTCAGCAGATATTCCTGAGCAGTATAGACCCACGAACCCACGACGGTAATTTCTTTGTTGCAGAGATCATGATGCGGATTAAAGGCTGCGTCGCCGTTATCGACGAAGAATCCCAGTTCGCACAAACCGCCGCCCCGGCGGATGTACTTGAATACTTCGCTGGCGGCGGCAGGACTGCCCGTGCATTGGAACGCGAAGTCCACGCCGAAACCATTTGTCAAACGCAGAATTTCAACGACTCGTTTCCCGATGGTCTCGAACGACTGGGCATTGATCACGGCGGATGCTCCCATCTTTTTCGCCATATCCAGACGTTGAGAAACGGTATCCAGAGCGATAATGTTTTCGATGCCGTAGGCTTTCAGTACGGCTATCTGTAAAAGTCCAATGGGTCCGCAACCTTGAACCAGCACAGACGAACTGAAATTTAGGATGTTGGTGACTTTCGCTCTTTCCAGAGCATGCACGACGACACAAGCCGGTTCCAGCAACATTCTCTCGTCGAGGCTGTACTTGTTCACCTCGAAGAACGTGGAACCCTTTCGGAGCAGTATATGCTCGGCAAACCAGCCGTTCAGATGATAGTCATCATCGGAAATGAGTCCATAGACCCCCAAATTGTTACACAAATTCGGGTTCATGGGAAACCGGAGACAGAAGGGGCAATGTCCGCAAACCAGCACGGAGGAAACCACTTTGTCCCCGACTTTGACAGGTTTGCCCTGTGTGTCGGCGGTAACATTTTTTCCGAGGGCAACAATTTCTCCCGTACCTTCGTGCCCCAGAACGAGCGGCGCAATACCGAACGGTTCCCCTTTGTACTCATGCACGTCCGTGCCGCACACGCCGCAGCCTTCCACTTTGACGAGAATTTCATCCTCTTTCACTTGGGGCAAATCGTATTCGCGGAATTCGATTTGTTGTGCTTTCACCAATGTTGCTGTTTTTGTTTTTGCCATTGTTTGAGTCCTTTTTACTGATAGATCCCGCCGGATTGTGGCAGGACTACGGCACGATTGTGGCATGATTGTGTTACTGTGTCAATACGCTGTCCTTATACCGTAAACGGCAGAAAATTGTACTTTACGAACCTTGCGGTTCAGTTCTCTTTTTTAACCGCAAGGGACGCAAAGGAAAAACGTCCAATTTGTGTCCGTTTACAGTATAATCTATCGGCGTTCGGCAACATCAACAGGAGAACCCGCCTATGAAACACATTTTTACATTCACCGCCCATCGTTATTTTTTGATCGCACTGCTTTGCGTGACCGCCGTTTCTTGGAACGCCGGAACGTGCCTTGCCGAATCGCCGGTCAATCTTGTTCCGAATGGTAATTTTGCCGAAGGAGAACTCGGTCAACTTCCCGAAGGGTGGACTGTCACCGCTTCGAATCCTGTCCTTGCACCGACGTTTCAACTCGTCGAAGAGAACGGAAAACGGCTTCTCATGGCGCAAGGCAACGGACGGGGAAATTGCTTCGGCTTTGCCAAGGTTCCTGTTACGCTGGAAAGAAACAAAACATATCGGCTTACGGTGCGATTCAAAATTGAGGACATCGAAGACGTAAACCGGAATATTCAGCATGCGCTCATCGTACCGGGCTGGAACAACTTCAACAACGGCATTTTTGATTACCGCCGCGAAGGGGATATGATCATCGGCGAACATATTTTTCCGGTCGGCGAACAATCGACCTACCTCGGCAGGATTGAGCCGTGCGAAATGCGGCTCCTCTTTCGATTCAGCCCTCACGGAAAGGTTTGGTGGGAAGAAGTTCGTCTCGAAGAGTGTGCACCGATAGCCCCGCGCCTTGTCAAAATTGCGGTGTCCGTGGGAAAGCGCGGTTCCAGCCTCGACGGTTGGAAAGCATTTTTGGACGATGCCGGTCAAAGAAACTGCGACATCGCTCTGTTGACGGAATACTTCGTGCCGGACATTCAAGAAATGGAGGGACCCGCCATGAAAATGATGGCAGAAAAAGCAAAAGAGTGGAAGATGTACGTTTCCTGCTCTATAAAACTCCAGCGCGGCGATATTCTCTATAATTCGGCACCGCTTTTCGACCGTGAAGGCAACCTCGTCGGCATTTACGATAAAGTCAATCTTTACGATCCCGAACTTGATCAAGGAATTTCTCCGGGCGAAAATGTGCCGGTTTTCGACACAGATTTCGGCAAACTGGGCATAATGATTTGCTACGACAGCTGGCATCCTGCGATTGCGAAACTGCTTGCATTGAAAGGGGCAGAAGTGATTCTGTGTCCCAACGTGGGATACTACATGCAAATTATGCATGCCCGCGCTGCGGACAACGGCGTGGTTGTTGCCGTTACGAGTTCCGATGGACCTGCCGGCGTTTGGGATGCGGGAGGTCATCGTGCGGATGGGGGATCGACCGATTCCAGCCGAAGAGGACCGACGCAGATTGTCGCTTTTGAGGAAAGCGGTGATAAAACGGCGCAGTTTGTTACAGTTGATCTTTCCATTGAAGCCAGTCCGCACTATTGGGGCGGTCCGATGCTTTCGGCACCGGGAGGACGGCGGGTGCGGGCGACGGGAAACTTTTACGCCGAAGACGAAATCCAACAGGAAGTCCGACGCTGGGAAACGCAGCCGGAAGTAAAGCCTTGATAGACGGTGAACGTCACAAAATTGCCCTTTGTGTCCCTTGCGGTTCAATTCTCTTTTTTTAACCGCAAGGGGCGCAAAGGAAGTGCAAGGGGCGCAAAGTGCATTTCACGCCGTTCCAAGCATAGCCGCGGACTCTCTTTTTTGCTCTTGCCGCCATCGAAGAAATTCTTTACTATTCCCCGTACCCAAGTGGACTAAGCCCAAGTGGGCACCCAACAGCAAGGAATTATCTATGCTCAAAATAATGGATGTGAGCAGTAGCGGTCTCATTTCCCAGCGGATACGGATGACTGCCATTGCCAGTAATTTGGCAAACATTACTTCGACGCGAAATGAAGATGGAGACCTCAAACCCTATGATCCGCGGCACGTTAAATTTCAAACGGACGACACCATCGGTCCCAACGGCTCTGCGGGGGTCATTGTCCGGGAGATTGCGCGGGATGAGTTGCCGCCGATTCGTAAGTATTCGCCGACCCATCCCGATGCCGACGAGCAGGGGTTTATCAATTTACCGAATATCCATCTCGTTACTGAATTTACCGATGCCATCGAGGCAGGACGCTCCTACGAAGCGAACCTCGGTGCAATGGATATTACCAAGTCAATGGCTAATCAGTCGTTGAGGATTATTACGTGAAAGGAGTCAGGAGTTAGAAGTTAGAAGTTAGGAGTTAGGAGTTAGGAGTTAGGAGTTAAAATATGCTGCCAGCGAAGAGTTTTCGTGATTTGATTGTTTGGCAAAAATCGCATCAGTTTGTGCTTGCCATTTATAAGATTAGCCGTTCGGATTTTCCGCGTGAGGAAACGTATGGACTGACATCGCAATTTCGTCGAGCCGCCGTATCCATTGCGGCAAATATCGCTGAAGGATTTAGAAAACATTCCAAAGCGGATAAAGCCAGAATGCTTAACATATCTGAAGGATCGTTGGAAGAATGCCGTTATTATCTCATTCTCGCCAAAGACCTCGAGTACATGAACGATGAGACTTTATGGGAACTGACGGAAGAAATTGGGCGTTTACTCAATGCCTACCGAGCCGCCATTCTAACTCCTAACTCCTAACTTCTAACTCCTTAAAAAACCATGGACGGAATCAGCGGAATATACAGCGGGGTCGGGACGGGCGTGAACAAGCAGAAACTTGGCGTGCTTGAACCGCGTACGGGAATGGGCAAGTTAAGCCGGAAGATGGAGAATCCCGACCGTCCGATGACCGCTGCGGAAATCAAGCAGACGACGTTTAAGGATTTAATCCTCGGCGGAGTCGGTGAAGTTAATATGATGCAGCAAAATGCTGATAGAGCGGTCGAAAAGTTGATGTGCGGCGGAGAAATCGGAATGGCAGAGGTGCTTACCGCTGTTCAAAAAGCGGATATTGCTTTTAAGATGATGATGCAGATACGAAACAAACTTGTTGCGGCGTATCAGGAAATACAGAATATGAGAGTGTAATTAGCGGTTAAATTTTTAACCGCAAAGACGCAAAGTTTTCGCAAAGAACGCAAAGTAGCCAAAATGTCCGTAATAATAACTAACCCCCCAACAAAAACATCATGAAAAAATTATATCAAAACGTGACTTTCAGCAAGAGAATCGTTGCTTATTTGTTTGTGGCGATGCTTTTCTTCTCGCTGGGCTATCTTGCTGGAAGTGCCAAGCAGACTGGCTCCGATAATGCCGCCGTTATAGCCGGAAGTAACGGCATGTTGTGGGAAAATGCCAAAGTAAAGAATGCGCGAATGATTGCCGCCTCGGAAAGAAACAGTGCCGCTGCGGTCAAATTGTTACCCGGCATTGCCGATGCTCTCGTTCAAAGCCACAGACATCCCGAATGGGAACGCAATGTTTGGGCGAGGACACAAAGCGTATCTGCTCACGCGGCTTTCGATTCCACCCTTAACAAACCGCTTCCTGCCGAGACCATTGAAGCCGTCGGTCGGATCGTCGCCGCCAATTTTGGAATTACTGATTTGCAAAAAATTAGTATTGCCGATGTGAGAAATAGTCTGACCTATGACGGCTCCGGCGAGCGGATCATGCCGCCGAAAGGAACCTGTGAATGTTCATGTTGTCGCCATGATACTCTCGCAAGGCGAGAGGACTTGCCGCCATTCTAACTCCTAACTCCTAACTTCTAACTCCTTAAAATGGAACCATTAAAAATATACCTAACCCAGAACTACGCCAAGTTAAAAGACCTCTACTTGAGCATGACGCTTGGGAACAGGATCGTTGCCGCGCTGCTTGCGGCGACGCTTTTTATCTCGCTCGGCTATCTTATTGCGGGAAGCATTAAGCAGACAGACACCAGCAGCAAAACCGTTCGGCTCTACAACGGTATGCGGTTCGATCCGGTTCAAATGCGTGCTGCCGATGATGCTCTTTCGCTTGCCCGGTTGACGGGATACCAGTGGGTGGGAGACCAGTTAGAAGTGCCCAGAGACCGGATGCACCATTACATCGCTGTTCTTGCAGCAGAGGGAGTGGCGGCACCCACCAGCACCCCCCGGCAGGATACGGCGGACTCTTTTAGTCCGTTTCATCATGCCAAAATTATGGATACACGAATGATCGCCGCTTCGGAACGTACCACCGCCGCCGCGATCAAAATGTTGCCCGGTATTGCGAATGCTATCGTTCAAAGCCACAAACGCCCTGAATGGGAGCGTAATGTTTGGGCACGGAGAAATGTTATCTCTGTCAGTGTTTCGTTGGATTCCATCGCCACCCATCCGTTGCCGGATGAAACCATCGCCGCCGTCGGCAGAATTGTCGCTCCCGCCTTTGGGATTACCAATCTGAAAGAAATCAACATTGTCGATTTAAGAAACAGCAAGGCTTACGATGGTTCCGGCAACGAACTGGGCAGTACACAGGGAGAATACGCCCGCCATCAGATGCGCCGGGAAGCAGAGTGGGCAAAGAAAATTCGGGAACTGTTGCCCCCCATCGAAGGGTTGGAAGTGAGTGCGACCGTAACACTGACGACCTATCGGGAGCGGCAGTCTTTTAATATAGAGCATGACCGACCGACGATGCTGACAAATCACGAAATGGATTATGAATTTATCCGGGAAGGATACGACCGCTTTTTCCGACCAGGTCAGATTGCTCAACACAGCAGACCGCTCATTGATCCGATGGGGAATGTCGGTCCGCAACATCGAACGGAGGAGAGAAGGCGGGAAACGGAATTCACCAACGCGCTGCCGGGTACAGAAACCAACGAGGAGGCGTTGCCCTATATTCCAGTGCGGATCAGCGCATCGATTCGTATCCCGCGCGATTATGCGGTTGATTTGTGGCGGGACAAAAACCGGCGAAGAGGAGGCGACCCGGAGGCAATGCCGAGCCCGGAAGAGTTACTTGCCGAAGAGGAAGAAATATCACAGACATACAGGGAACTCATTGCCAATTTGATAAGACCTAACTTGGAATCCCGGCGGGAAGACCCGATGGAACTGGTAACATTACGGTTTATTGACCGTATGCTGCCGGTGGAGCCTGAATTGACAGCGTGGGAGATGTTACTCCTGTTTTTGAAGGAAAACTGGCAAAATCTCGGTTTGATGAGTTTGGTCTTCAGCGGTTTAGTGGTCCTTTGGGCAATTTCCCGACCACAAAAGCCCGATTCCATCGTGATTTACGAGGGGCTGGAAACACCGCTCGATGCAATTGATGCCCGCATTGCCGAAAAGATACGCCGGGAAGAGGAAGCCCGGCGGTTGGAAGAAGAAGCCGCTGCCGAAGAGGAGGCGGAGTATTTTGAAAACACATTGGGCGAACTCGGCTCACTGCGTTCACTGCGTGACGAAATTGCCGAACTGATCGCCAAAAACCCCGAAGCCGCCGCCGCAGTAATCCGCCAATGGATCGGAACTTCGGTACTGGTGGAAGCGAGTAATTAGGGGGGGAGTCAGGAGTTAGAAGTTAGGAGTTAGGAGTTAGGAGTTAGGAGTTAGGAGTTAGAAGACAGGAGACAGAAGTCAGGAGAAAAGGGAGCCGGCGGCTATGTCGCCATAGGGGAGTCCTGTGAGTTGAGTTTGAATAAAGACATTCTAACTCCTAACTCCTAACTCCTAACTCCTCTAAAACAATGCTTGGACGCAAAAAGAAACCGAAAGAGCCGGACTATACGAAAAAACCGGTGTTACCAAACACGCTTGCCATGTTTGTGCAGGCGAAGTACGGAATCTCCCCGGACGAATTGCACAAACTTTTTGCGTCTATGGGACGCGTCGATGAAACCATCAAAATTGCCCGGCGACAAGGGGTTAAAGGCAAAGAATATTCTAGACGCATTGGTAAAGTCCTTGCCATCCTCGACGCGGCTGAGTTTGAGAAGGAACGAGCCGAAAAGCGGCACGTGAAGGAGGGGAAAATCAATGAACTGATCGACGATGAGGAATTTCTCGAATTACGAGTCCCTCTGGAAGTCAACGACTCGGTCTATCCAAAGCGGCTTTCTCCTCTGGACGTTGTCCACTGTATTGATGCGGCAGGCGAGCGGCTGGAGGAACTGGATCGCGAGCGTGCCAAGCCCCTGAAGATTTATTCAGCACGCGAAGAGGCGGTCCTGGATGTCATCACATTCATCAAAAAAGAGGAACCGGTTCGCGTCGCCCGCATGATTGCCGCCCGGCAACTCGCCTACATTTTCAGCAAGCCGATGGAGGAACTCGAATTCGAGTATTCCGAATGGCTTCGGAATCTCAAAGGGCTGCCGCCGCCGGAAACGGAAGAGGAAATGATGGCACGGCTTGCGGCGGAAGAGGAGCAACTGCTAGAAGAAGAGCGGCTTGCCGCTGAAGAGGCAGCACGGAACTTTGACGACTTGCCGACGGTTTACACATTGCTGGACGAAATCGCGGAATTGATTCGCAACAATCCCGAAGCCGCCGCCGCTATTATCCGCCAGTGGATCGGCAATGCGATGCTGGCGGAACCCGCGAATTAGTTAGGAGGCATGCCTTGCGTTCCTTGCGCTTCTCTGCGTCTTTGCGGTTAAATCCTCTTTATCACCGAATCACCGTTTGGATATTCGCTTCGGACACCGGCGCAGCGGGCGGCGGCATCACAACTCCGCGCTGCTGCAAGACCTCAGGACCGCACAAGTCCAGAGCCCGATAGCCGGGATACTCCGGCATCACAAACATGGTCGAAGAAAACGGTTCCAATCGGTTAAACGTCGGCGACCCCAAATCAATGGTCATTTTCCCGGTCATCCCCTGACACTGCACCTCAACCCGTTTCGCATAATAAATACCAGTGCCCCGGTCAAGCCGGTAATCCGTTACCTGCGCCATTGCCGCCAGCGCATACTGCGGCGTGTACAATTCCTGCTGCACAATTAGACCGGTCTTATGGTCAAAGACTGTCCGCCGGATAAACTGTCCCGACGGCGTTTGGCAATGCGAAATAATTTCCCAATTCCCATTATCAAGCCGCGTGGGGCCAAAATGCTGATCCCTCGGCTTAAACTCGACAATCCCCAGTGCTTCGATGAGCCATTCGGGATCCATCGGTATATACTCCCGCACCGGCGAAAGGGGATACTGATCATGCCGGCAAAACCACATCACCCCTTCATTTCTCCGCATCCAGAGCCAAAAAAGTTCATCATTACTGCCGAAGTCGAACTCCCGGCTGCCCAAACTGGTCGCGGAACCCTGAATCCGCATCCGCTTGGGACGTTCAAACGTTATCCGGGAATGGAGCGGAATCATCACACCCGGTATGTAAATAGAGGCGTTTTCGGTGGAGAAATTCCGAATACTTTGGCTGTTTTGATTGACACCGGAAATAATTTTTTCCAGCGTCGGCATCGGATCACTCGTCCACGCCTGCGAGGGCAGAGCGTCCCTGGGCTTAAAGGTGTTCCTTACCTTATCCCAATAAGAGCAGCCCGTCAGACAAAGACAGACGAGCAGTGCCGGCAGGAGTGCTGATGCTGTTTTCATTGTTACTGCGGCGAAAAAACGCTCCGCCTGCCGGAAGGATAATGAAAAAAGTGAAATAAAACAAGAGAGAATTATTGCGGCAGCGGTACTGGAAACGGTGTGCAACCGTGCTTTGCGTCCCTTGCGGTTCAATTCTTTTTTAACCGCAAAGACGCAGAGAAGCGCAAGAAGGTACGCAAGGATCGCAAGGGTCGCAAAGTCCAATTCCATACCGTTTACACCGTCACTCCCGGCTTCCCCGCAACAAAAAACTCCAATAATCACTCAAGTACAAAAATATCGATAACCGATAGAGACATCAGCCTGTTTTCCAGACAGTGAACACACAAACCGCCTCACGGAGGCTCACACAATCATGAATATGCAGTCATCAAACAACAACACAACCGCCCATGTTAAGATGGGGGGGGTGGGGGATTAGGTAAGATTGACCGGGGGTCGGCTTTCGCAACAAACGCCCCACTCTTGTTCACTTGTCCTTTTTGGAACTCTTCTGCTCGTACCATGCTTGGTGCGATAGTCCTTGCCTGTTGCTTTGGTTTGCTCTGCGCGCCGGTTTTTGCACAAGACCCGCCGGTAACACCGCCGAAAGCAGCGGATGGTGTAGATGGAACCCCCCAAACGCAAACAGGTGCTGGTGCCGGCTACGGAGATACCGGTGGTGTCGGTACTGGTGGAACAGATGCACCCGGTTGGATTCTTCCCGGAGAGATGGGGATGTCCGACATTGATGCCGAGGCAGGTGATCCCGGCGTACTTGGCGGAGAAGCCGGAAGGGGCGGACACGGTGGTGCACTGACGATCAATGTTACCAGCGATGCCGACTTTTCCTCTTTTTATCCCTCTGTTCTTGGAGCGTCTGGCGGCAACGGCGGCAACGGCGGAACAGGCGGTGAAGGTCAAGAGGGGGGTATAGGGTATCCCTTGGGATCAATGACTCCTCCTGTAAGGCAAGATGTCCTTCATGGTGCACGAGGGGGTAATGCAGGTAACGGAGCGGCTGGTGCCAGTGGCGGTAACGGAGGTCTTCTTGCCTTCAATCATAGTGCTGGTACTGTTACCTTCGCGAATGGTATTACGTTTGGCGGTGCGGGCGGTCTTGGCGGTGCCGGGGGAACCGGCGGTACGGGCGGTATGGGCGGTGGAGGTGCTGACTCAGTCTCAACTTTCAATGGCGGTAACGGAGGAAATGGCGGTAACGGAGGTAACGGAGGAAATGGCGGTAACGGTGGAAATGGAGGTGATGCTACTTTCGTTATTTCAGGAGGCACGATTACATTCTCCAGCGCAACGTTTGGCGGCAGCGGCGGTAACGGTGGAAATGGCGGAACTATCGGGCTGGGCGGAGACGGAGGTGCGGCTGGTCTGGGAAGCGGCGGCTATTCAGGAGGCACGGCAGGTACTGCCGGAACTAATGGCTTGGTAGGCATCGGCGGCAACGGCGGTGCAGGCGGCATGGGTTCGATCACCATCACCGACGGTACAGCGACATTTAGCGGCACCACCACCCTCGGCGGTGCCGGCGGTGCCGCAGGAACCGGACGAACCAGTGGTACTGCGGGGAACGCGGGGCACGGAACCCTGGATATTCAAGGCGGAACCGTCAACCTACAAGGCAATATCAACTTCCAACAAGGAGCAACCGGCAACCGGTTCGACTTCACAGGAGGGACACTGAACTATGACGGAAACCGTACCATTAACCTCGGCGGAGGAGTGGTAACGATTGCCGGTGGTACAACTCTCCAAACCACAAACAGTACCCTGTCGATCAATGCCGCAAGCATTACTGGTCCAGGGAGCAGCGGGCAGATATTCCTTGCCAGAGGTATGACCGGCGGTGCGTTCCTGAATACAGGGAGTTCCAGTTTGGCAGGTCTGTCGGGAACATCTTTTAACCTCGATGCGTACCGTCAGGGAAGCACGGTAACAGTGAGCGGCGGTGTTTTCTCTCTGAACATCGGTGCCGGGGCTGAAGCCTTCTTCTGGCAAGCCGGAGGCGACGGAAACTGGCAAATCGGTACCGGAGAAGACACAGGGAACTGGCTGCCGAATGAAGATTTCATGAGCGGGGATATTGCTAATTTCGGTACCGACGGACAGGCACAGGGAACGGTTACTTTGATAGGTGCCATTACTCCGTTACGGATCAATGTTACTGAAAACAGTACCTATACCTTCGCGGGAAGCGGTCATCTGGCGGACTCATCGAGCACGAATAGAACCGAACTCAACGTTCACGCCGGTTCAAGTTTGACCTTGTCGAACACTGCTGCCAATACGTATAGCGGCGGCACCAACATCGGCGGTACTTTAACGGCATCACGATTAGATGCACTCGGCACGGGAACCGTCAACAATACCGGAACCTTGAACCTTAACATTGCCGACAACGGCAATCTGGCGAATGTCCTGACCGGAACCGGAGCGGTCAATCTGACCGGTGCCGGGAATGTGACTCTCACCGCCAACAGCACTGCAACAGGAACGTTGACCGTTTCTGGAACGGGTACACTCCAAATCGGCAACGGCGGGACGACCGGAAGTTATGCCGGTAACATTGTTTCCAATAACAATGTTACCTTCAACCGCAGCAACGCTTCGACCTACAGCGGAGTGCTCTCCGGCAGCGGCGCACTGGTTAAAGCAGGTGCGGGAGCATTGACCTTGTCCGGTGCGAACACACATACGGGCGGTGTTACCATCAATGCCGGTTCCGTTGTGGTCGGCAATAATGCGGCTTTGGGAACGGGTACGGCGACGGTCAACACCGGCGGTACGCTTAATGTTAATGGCAGAACGGTGAGTAATGCAGTAACGTTGGCGGGCGGTTCGCTCGTTAATAATGCGACCGAAGCCGCCGTGAGCGGTGCGGTTGCGGTGAATGCGGCTTCCGCTATCGGCGGTAGCGGGCAACTGACCGTAAGCGGGAACATCACCGGAACTGCTGCCCTCACCAAGACCGGTGCCGGAACAACAATCATTACGGCGGACAACGCAGGCTACACCGGCACCACGACTGTCAACGCCGGCAAACTGCAACTCGGCAGCGGCAGTGCGGCAGGGAGTGTCGGCGGCAACATCGTTGTCGGAGCAGATGCCGCCCTGGTGGTGAATCGAACGGGCACTTTGAGCAATGTTATTTCCGGTGCCGGTGCTGTGGAAGTTCAACGGGATGTTACCTTCACCGGAGCGAACACCTACACCGGCAGCACTACAGTAACGGGTGCCGTTTTGACCGGGGCAGTTTCTTCGGCGAGTGATCTGACATTGGGCAGCAATGCCCATTTCGCACTCGGCGGTGCCGACCGGACAGTGCGGTCTCTCAATGGTACTGCGGCAGCATCGGAGGTAAGGCTGGGCAGTAATGCACTGACACTGACTCAGGGCGGTGCGTTCAGTGGAAAAATTATCGGAACCGGTAACGTTAATCTGACCGGCGGTGAGTTGGCTCTTGCAGAAGGAGCACAGATGACCACGACGGGGGCGACGGCTGTCGGTTCAGGCGCGACGCTTCATGTGGTTGCTACCGCAGAGGCGGCGGATGCGGCGATTCAAAACACTGACCTCACGGTTGCCGCCGGCGGAACCTTGAAAACCACATTTTCCGAATACACCGTACCCGCAGGCGAAACGCTTGTAGTTTATATCGGGGATAACCTGGACGGTTACACGAATGACGGTACGGCGGTAACGGTGGAGAACCGTTTCTACAATGTTATCGGAGACCTGAATTATGTCGGCAACCAGTTGTACTATGTCCTGGAACGGCGTTTCGGTGCCGATATGTTCCCGCGGCTGCCGTCGCAACTGTGGCCCGTGATTGATGCTTACGAAGGGGAGAATTCCTATATCGAAAACCTGATCACGAGTAATCTTGACGAGAATGAAATTCAAGTGGCGTTGGGCAGCGGGTTTGACATTGTCAATCTTTCCGCACCGATGAGCCTTGTTTACAACACGAAAACAGGTATCGGCAACTCGATTTACCACCGTTCGCAGATTTCCAGAGTCCAGTCAGGATACGGGATACGCGGACAAAGTTGCGGGGTCGGCGGATACAGCCGTTCCCACCGGGAAGCATGGGTTGCCCCGATTTACGGCAATAACCGGGGGTCTGACCTGACGATGGGTGATTTCCGTTACGGCTACCGCAATGACCAGTATGCGATTGGTTTTGGTGTGGACAGCGTACAAGGCAATGTGCGGCTGGGAGTGATGGGGGTCGGCGGTTGGGGAAAAGTCCGCTCGACGGGTGAATTGGCACGGACAGTGAATGAAAACGGCTTCGGCGGTGTCTATGTCTATTCAAACACACGGCAGGGCAACCTTGACCTCCTTCTGTCCGCAGGCTGGCTGGGGATGAACAATGACATCCATCAGGTCAATACGGGCGGAAACCTGACAGGCAAGATGAACTCCGGCTTGGCTTCCTTCTCCGCCATCCTGACACAAACTCACCGTTTGTATAACGGCTGGCAAGTGGCACCGAATGTCGGTGTCGAATACGGCTACTACTACCAAGACGCGATGAATGTCCACTGGAACGGCGATGTCGTCTTCCGCAACAGCAGAGCGAGTGCCAATATGGTGGTCATCCCGGTCGGCATGAATGTCAAACGTGATTTGCGGACAGCAAACGGCGGCATTCTGACACCGGAATTCCGTGCCCGGTACATCGGCAATGTCGGAGACGTAACATCGACATACAGCGTCTTCCTGCCGGGTGCAGGGACACCGAATTCGGCACTCATGGCAACCCGCATGTCGGATCGTCATGCCGGCGACCTCGGCTTGGGCTTGGGCTTAACCCGCGGCTGGACGACCCTTCGTCTGGACTACGGCTACATGTTCTCCGAACATCATCAAGACCAATACGGCTCCGTTACCGCACGCTGGCAGTTTTAGAACCTGCCCTTTGCGTCCCTTGCGGCAACTTTGCGTCCTTTGCGGTTAAGTCCTCTTGTTTAACCGCAAAGGCACGAAGTGAATACAGACAACCTGTCGACGCTGACACGATACCGCCCATCCCCATAAGTATCTGCACAACTTTTTCGCCCTGCAAGGGCGACACTTATTAGCCTAGGGTTTCAACCCTAGGCGGGTGTGCGTTGCCCTGCCTTTACAGGGCGGCTTGTTGGTGAGGCATTCCACCACCTCAGTCCGTCGACACGTTTTGATTTTTCGTCATTCCGGCGAAAGCCGGAATCCAGGGAAACAGGGTTAAAATCGCTCGTCTGGATTCCGGCGTGCGCCGGAATGACCGGTTTTAGGGAAACGTGTCGACGGACTGTCCACCACCTAGGGCTGAGTACCTGTTTAGCCTGTTTTTTTTGCTTCGAGTGGTATGTGGTTGGTGAGATAGTCGATCAGATCGTTGCCGCGCTGTACACACGTCGCCGCCAA
>Ga0099364_10004164_pt1 | contig 21991 bp, 14 predicted proteins | sample TergutTh196P3_FD_73070 | JGI IMG/M metagenome (GOLD analysis project Ga0099364, IMG submission 73070) | Microcerotermes parvus P3 segment gut microbial communities from Pointe-Noire, Republic of the Congo - Th196 P3 | ecosystem: Host-associated > Arthropoda: Insects > Digestive system > Gut ...
CGTCAAAGTTCAGGTTTACAAACGAGGCGTCGATAAAAAATATGCCGCTCGGAACACTGCCGTTTGCCGTATTTATCACGATTTTTACCGAAGCTTCGGCTTCAGAGTATACGGTACTTTGCTCTGCGTCCGCGTCATACGTCACATCTGCTTTTGTTGCCTTTAGAGTGTAGCCGTTCAAATTATCTATAACTAAAACCTCAGGCTCGGTGAAAACGTGAGTAAAAACATTGCCCTCACGGTCAAACAAATCATGAATTGAAAATGTAAATTCATAATCGCTCAAGTCTGTACTCTCCATGTCGAAATTTACGGTCATAGTGCCGTCGCTAAGCAAGACCTCGGTAAAAAAACTTTCACGGTCTTCCTTTACTATTGGCGACATCTTAACTTTAAACGGTGACGGCTCATAACTATACACGCCGGGGTTGAGTGGTACAGGAGCTAATGTGCCGGAATTAACTGTATATTCGCGTTTTTCCATATAGAAATCGTCTATTTCCACTTCAGCCCATATAAATTCGTGGACATACTTGTATCTGATGGTTAACACTCCTTCATCGTTATAAGGTAATATTTCGATGTCCTCGTCAATACCGTCAAGCAATTGCTCTATTATCAGTCTTGCCAGTGGCATTCGCACTGTTCCTATTGGCGCGGCAAATTCAGCTCCGGTACGATAGTTTATATCGTCCGTGTTTTTTGATATATCGTTCTCCAAACATGCTGCGAGCGCCAGCGCGAGTATTGCTAAATATATGCTTATCCTTATTTTCATCTTCTCTGTTTTTATATTTTTAATTTAAAATTTCAATTTCTACGCGTCTGTTTGCTGCCCGTCCCTCTTCGGTGGTGTTAGGAGCTATAGGACGGTCAAATCCGTATCCGTTATATTCCACCCGCTCGCCTGCTATGCCTTGCGAAATAAGATAATTGCGAACCGATAACGCACGATTTCTTGACAAGGTACGGTTTAGGGCAGCCGAGCCTACATTGTCGGTGTGACCCGAAACTTCTATCCTGACGCTTGGATTTTCACGCAACAAGTTGACAACTTTGTTGAGTTCGGCAAACGATTCGGGACGCAAAGTAGCTGCGCCAGTGTTGAACAGTATGTTTTCAACCACCATCTTGACGCCTACTTCCATCTTCCTGAGGGCAAAGTTTTTAACAACCAAAATGCTGTCTAAAGTGAAGTGCAATGCCTCGTTTGCATAGAAATATCCCTCCGATGTTACCTCCATCAGGAAGGGACCAAGGTCGGAAACTGAAAATTCGTATTTCCCTTCTTCGGTGTTTGCAGAAAGGGTTGCAAACCGGTCATCGTCTATTTTTCGCATTGTGATGTTCGCATTTAGTGGCGCGCCGCTCTCTTCGTCTGTAACAATTCCGGCAACGGAATAAATAAGAACGCTTCTATGCATTGTGAAGTTTTTTGTGCCTGCATCGCCTTCAGCGCCTCTCAATGGCAAATTTTCGTTGTGGTCAAAATACTCGGGAGCTCTTAACGATACGTCAAAGTTCTCCTTGTCAGCCACAGTTATAGTGTAAAAACCTGTAACTTCGTCCGAAACGGTGCGATACAGAGTTTGGTCATTGCCTTGCAACCTGATTATAATTTCTGCCTGCACAGGTCTTGCCGTTCTAACATCGGTGATGTAGCCGCTGAGCGTATAGGGATGCAGAAGTTTTTCGAGTTCAAAATCCTGTCGCAACTTAGCATGTCGCGTGGTGGGATTTATGAAATTTACCGTTGCAGACCTGTATCCCGGCGCTTCGGCTTGAAGATAAAAGTCGCCAACGTCTTCCATGCTTAACACGTATAGTTGCGCTATTGTATCTATTGCCGCCGAACCTGCGGGCATATCAGTTGCGCGGTCAAACATTCTCACCGTAGCCGCTAATGTTCTGCCGGTACGCTCGTCGGTGACGTTACCCGAAAGCTCGAACGGTATGCGAAGGTCGTTTATTATATAATAAATGTCTAATCCGCCAAAACCTCCGCTTCTGCTTGATGAAATCAGCGCCGTATGGGGATTTGAGGTGCGTCTGTAGAACAGCTCATCGCCCGGACCATTTATAGGATAACCCATGTTTACGGGCTCGCCCCATGTCCCATCATTCTGTTTTTCAGACTTGTAGATGTCAAAACCGCCCATTCCGGGTAGACCGTTCGAGGAGAAGTAAAGAGTATTTCCATCGGGGGTAACAAACACACACGCCTCGTCAAGCGGGGTGTTTAGAGCGCTCAGGTTCACCGGTCGTCCATAAGAATTTTTGCCCTTTTTTTGAGCAAACCAGATATCGTTTCCTCCCATTCCTCCCAGACGGTTGGAAATGAAGTAGGCGTCGCCGTTTTCTGCAAAACTTATAGCGCCTTCTTTAGATGTCTTTTTGCTGATGGTACTTTTCAGTCTCTTGTTTTGTATTAATTTTTCACCGGCATCAAACTGCACCCGAAAAATGTCTCCAAACCGTTTTTTGCCTTTATAATACAACAATACTCCATTATCTGAGCTGTTGTCTACTCCTGCAACGCTTGTGTGGCGGCGCGATTGGAGCTTTGATTCGCGCGCTTCTCCAGCTATGCCGTTCTCAAACTGCTCTGATACAAGAATATGTTCGGGATGCACTATGTGCGAATCGATGTCTAATCTGGTATCACTGTGACGTCGCGTGGTGAAGTACAACGACGAGGAGCCGTTCCTGATAAGCTCTACGGCGCTGTAGTCGTCATAATAACTGTTCACCTGAGGACCCGCGTTCACGATAAAAACAGGTAGGGAATCCTGAACTGCCTTAGCCGAAAAGTTGGAAATGGCTATGAAACGGTTTATCTTGTCCTCTTGCTGTTTTTCCTGACGCGGCGTGAGCGTTTCCCGATGCCTCTGAAAAGATACATTAGCCTCGTCAAACCTTTTATGGTATATCAACGCTATCCCTTTCAGGCTGTGATAATCTGAAGCTACGTCGGGGTCGGTGCGCTCAAAAAACTCAAGGGCGCTGGTCGGATTGATACCAAACAAGTGGCTGACAGCAATTTTATAATTGAGCGGAGAATGGTCGCCAGCTACGGCAAACGCTCTCATATACTGCTGCAAGGCAGCATCATATAAGCCGTTCTTATAAAATGAATCGCCCCTTTTAATTGCCTGTTTCGTATTGCGCGGCTCCGAAGATAAAGCGGCTATCGCCTTTCTGTCAATTTTCGGGTTTTCCTTTGCCTGCAAGGAAAAGCACAAGACAAAAATCAGTATTGAAATAATATATTTTATCATATCAACTTTATTAAAAAATTCGCCGCAAAGGTAAATATTTTTTTTCATTTATAAAAAAAAATCAAAAAAATGAAAAAAAAATCATCATATATCAAAAATTATTTGTAATATTGTGGTTTCAAATTTAGTAGTTTTTATAATGAAAGTATATAGTACAGACCAGATTAAGAATTTTACGCTTTTGGGTAATACCGGCTCGGGTAAGACCACATTAGCGGAGGCTATGCTCTTGGAAGGCAAAGTAATAGAGCGTCGCGGCGACGTCGAAAACAAAAATACCGTGTCAGACTACAGCGATATTGAGCGCGAAAACTGCAGTTCGGTATATGCCACGGCGCTCTATGCCGAAATCAACGACAAGAAGCTCAATTTTATCGACAGCTCGGGCTCCGATGACTTTATTAACGCTGCCGTAGCGGCATTGGCGGTAGCAGACGCCGGAGTGATGATTGTCAACGCACAAAACGGGATAGAAGTGGGAACCGAAATCCACAACCGGTATCTCGAAAAAGTAAAAAAAGGCTCAGTGATTGTCGTAAACCAGTTAGACCACGAAAAAGCCGGCTTCGACAGGGTTATTGAAGAAGCAGTAGAACGATTAGGCAAAAACGTTACAGTGGTGCAGTTTCCCGTCAATGAGGGACCATCCTTCGACGCCATCATTGATGTGCTGACGATGAAAAAATACGGCTTGGCAGGCGGTAAACTGGAAATAAGCGAAATACCCGCAGACCAAAAAGAGCGCGCCGAAGAGTTTAGGGCGCAACTAATGGAAAAAGCCGCAGAAAGCGACGAGGCGTTGATGGAGATTTTCTTCGAAAAGGAAGAACTCACCGAAGAAGAGATACGCAAGGGTATAACTTTAGGATTAACGCAATCCGGCATTATTCCTGTGCTTTGTGTTTCGGCAAAGAAAAATTTCGGCGTCAGACGTATGATGGAATTTTTAGCCGACGTGCTGCCCTCGCCCGGCGACATGCCCGCACCAATAGACGTAAGTACCGGCAAAGAGGTTAAATGCGACCCCACGGCGCCCGCAGCGGCGTTCATCTTCAAGTCGGCGATGGAACAGCACCTTGGCGAAGTGAACTACTTCAAAGTCATGTCGGGCGAAATTACTGAAGGCATGGACGTTGTAAACAGCAAAACAGGCAACAAAGACCGTATTTCGCAGTTGTTTGTAGTAGCCGGCAAAAACCGCACAAAAGTTGCGAAACTTAGCGCAGGCGACATAGGGCAAACAGTGAAGCTGAAGAACGCCCGCAGCGGACAAACACTATCAGCGCCCGGAAGCGGCATAGAGTTTGGACCAATAGACTTCCCCGAGCCTAAGTTCCGCACAGCAATAAAAGCAGTTAGCGACGGCGACGAAGAAAAACTCAACGAAGCATTGCAGCGCCTGAACATGGAAGACCCAACTATACGCGTGGAATACTCCAAAGAACTCAAGCAAACAATAGTGCTGGGACAGGGCGAATACCATTTGAACATCGTAAAATGGCATTTAGACAATGTTTTCAAGATAGCAACCGAGTTTATCTCGCCAAAAATTCCGTATCGCGAAACCATTACCAAGATAGCCCAAGCCGACTACAGGCATAAAAAACAATCGGGCGGCGCGGGGCAGTTTGGCGAAGTGCACATGATTATTGAGCCCTATTCGGAAGATATGCCCGACCCGACGATGTTTAAAATTGGCGGCAAAGAATATAAGGTAACTGTGCGCGACAAGGAAGAACACGAAATGCCGTGGGGCGGCAAGTTAGTGTATATCAACAGCATAGTGGGCGGCAGCATAGATGCGCGTTTCATGCCGGCTATACTCAAGGGTATCATGGAAAAGATGGAAGAAGGACCCCTTACCGGTTCGTATGCCCGCGACATCCGCGTAACCGTCTACGACGGCAAAATGCACCCGGTTGATTCCAACGAAATTTCGTTCCGTTTAGCCGGACGTAACGCCTTTAAGGAAGCGTTCAAAAATGCCGGTCCAAAAATTATGGAACCTATATATAATGTAGAAGTTTGGGTTCCTGCCGACCGCATGGGCGACGTGATGAGCGACCTGCAAACGCGCAGAGCAGTAGTACAGGGAATGAACAGCGAAAAGGGTTTCGAAAAGATTACAGCCCGCGTGCCACTTGCCGAAATGAACCGCTATTCTACAGCATTAAGCTCTATAACAGGCGGACGCGCAATGTACTCAATGAAGTTTGCCGAATACTCGCAAGTGCCGGGCGATATACAGACCAAACTCATAGAGACGTTTGCGGCTGAAGAAAAGGATGATTAATGCTGGGTCATAAATGTTTGCAAGATTGGAAATAATGGCGAAGACGACCAATGTTTGACTACATCAATTCGTTCAACGCCTTATTTACCTTCTCAAACGAAAATCCGGCATGTACAGCCTGCATCTTTGCTTGGATATTTGCATTACACAGGTTTCCGATGCTGCCCTCGTGGGTATGTGCCGCACTTTTTTCGGGATTGAACTCGCCCTCGTTGATGGCTGTCCCAATTTCTTTGTAGGCATCGCGGAAGGGTGTGCCGCTTAAAACCAACTTGTTAAGTGCATCGACACTGAACAGGTATTGGTAGCGGTCGTCGTCCAAAATATTTCGATTGACGATTATTTGACCTGCGATGCAGGTCAGCATATCAATGCAGTTCTTCATTTCCGCAAAGGCAGGGAAAAGCGCCTCCTTCAAAATCTGCATGTCGCGAAAATATCCCGACGGTAGATTGTTTGTCAATAAAGTCATTTCGGTAGGCAACGCTTGTATTTTGTTGCATTTGGCGCGTATTAGCTCAAACACATCGGGGTTTTTCTTGTGTGGCATGATGCTTGAGCCGGTTGTCAGTTCGTCGGGCAAAGATATAAACCCGAAGTTTTGGCTCATATACAGGCATGCGTCCATGCTGAAGCGCGCTAAAGTAGCGGCAATAGAAGCCATTGCATACGCGACGGTTTTTTCTGTTTTGCCGCGCCCCATCTGTGCATAGACCACATTATAGTTCAGGTCGTCGAAACCTAACAGCCGTGTTGTCATCGTTCGGTTAAGCGGGAACGACGAGCCGTAGCCTGCCGCCGAGCCAAGCGGATTTTGGTTAGCCACCTGCCAGGCTGCCTGCATCAAGCGCAGGTCGTCGGTCAGGCTTTCGGCATAAGCGCCAAACCACAAGCCAAAAGACGAGGGCATGGCTACCTGCAAATGAGTATAACCCGGCATAAGAACATCCTTATAACGTTCGCTTTGAGCAATAAAGGCGTCAAACAAACGGCAAACGCAATTCACTATTTCAGCAATTTCGTGTCGCACAAACAACTTAATATCAACTAATACCTGGTCGTTGCGGGAGCGTCCGCTGTGTATTTTTTTGCCGGCATCGCCCAACTTGCGGGTAAGCATGAGCTCTACCTGCGAGTGAACATCCTCAACGCCGTCTTCGATACAAAAATCGTTATCTGCAATGCGCCGGTAAATAACCCGCAATTCAGCCTCAAGAGCCGACAACTCCCCACTTTCCAACAGACCGATGCTCTCCAGCATACGAATATGCGCAACGGTTCCAATGACGTCAAAACGAGCCAGATACATATCCATTTCTCTGTCCATGCCAACCGTAAAACGTTCGACCGCCTCATTTACGCCCGTACCCTTATACCATACGGGCTTATTTTCAGACTTCTGTAACACAATAATTTAATTAAAAAAATGGTCGGTTTTTGCCAAACCACAATATATATGTTAAAAACTTGCAAAACAACAAAAAAAAATTTAAAACAACAAAAAAAATATTTTTTTTCAGAAAATATATTTAACTTTGTGGCGTTAATATTTTGTAAAGTCATACAGTAAATAAAATCAAACGAACTGAAATATACAAACCTAAGTATCAAGCCTATGGTAAATATTGTCCCTGAAATAGCGTTATATTTGACACTTGTGGTCTCGTTCATAGTTACTTATATGCTAATACCTTCTATTGTAGGTCTTGCGCGCAACAAGAAATTTTTTGATGCGCCCAGTCACCGAAGAAGCCACGTCAGTCAAATTCCCACCTTGGGTGGCGTTGCCATTTTTGCCGGCTTTACCTTGTCGGCAGGCTCGTTCGTAAGTCACAACTATCTGCCCCCGATGCAATATATTTTAGTTGCTTGCATTGTGATGTTTCTCGTAGGCTTAAAAGATGATATACAGGCAATTGCGCCGTTCAAAAAGCTAATCGGGCAAATTATTGCAGCATTAGTTCTGATTATTCCGGGAAACCTATACTTTTCGAGCCTGCATGGTTTTTTGGGGATATATGACTTTAACTCGCACATAGTCAGTCTGTTTATAACACTGTTCGTTATCATAGCGATTATAAACAGCATAAATCTTGTCGATGGCATCGACGGGCTTGCATCGTCGATAGGTATACTTGCAACGATATTTTTCGGCGCCTGGTTCTACATATCGGGAAACATAGAATACTGCCTTATCTCAGCAGCCGTGCTTGGCGCATTGTTAGGCTTTTTCAGGTTCAACGTGTCAAACGGAAAATTTAAAATATTTATGGGAGATACAGGGTCTATGCTTCTGGGGCTGCTGCTGTCAGTGCAGGTAATAATGTTCAACGAACTAAACATAAATATTGAAAACACTGTATTTCACATTGGCGCAGCGCCAGCAGTATCGTTTGCGGTATTGATAATACCGCTGTTCGACACAACGCGCGTGTTCATCATCAGGATGTCGCGCGGACGCTCCCCATTTTCAGCTGACAAAAACCATCTGCACCACTGCATGTTAAAACTCGGCTTCACCCACGTGCAAGCAACATTGTTGATAGTGCTCGTAAATATATGCTTTATAGCAATAGCGCTGTTACTCCAAAATCAAAACATATCAATCTTCTGGCTTATGCTGATAATAACTTGCATAGCAACCACCTTGTCGCTCACCCTCGAACAGTTAGTGAAAAGAATGGGGAAAAAGTAACCGTCCCCCCCTATCCTATCTTTACCGCTCTGCCTTCGGCAAGCGATTGCTTGGCTGCCAGCCCTATTGCTACCGACATGAGTCCGTCGTGTCCGTCTACTGGCGTTGGTTTGTTGTTCACAACGGCATCACAGAAGGCTTTCAATTCGTTGGAATATGCCTCTAAATATCTATCCATGAAAAAGTTGAGAGGCAATGCGCCATGCACTCCGTCTGAAGCGAAATAGCGGTGATTATCCGGGAAATTGTTGTCGGCTATCAACATTCCTTCCGTGCCGAAAATTTCTACGCGCTGGTCGTAGCCATACACGGCTTTGCGACTGTTGTCTATAACGCCAAGGGCTCCGTTGGCAAAACTAAGTGTGATAACGGCAGTGTCTACATCGCCTGCCTCGCCTATCGCGGGGTCTACTAATACTGCCGCTTTAACGTATACTTCGGTCACTTCGCTGCCCACAATATAACGCGCCATGTCGAAATCGTGAATGGTCATGTCAAGGAACATGCCGCCCGAAACGGCTACGTATTCAGCTGGCGGTGGCGACGGGTCGCGCGAGGTAATCTTCAGGATGCTTGGGCTGCCTATTTTTCCGGCGGCTACCATTTCGTGCAACTTCTTAAAGTTAGGGTCGAAACGGCGGTTGAAACCTACCATAAGCTTCACGCCGGCTTTCTCTACTTCGCTTATTGCGCCCCGGATGACATCCAATGAAAGGTCTACCGGCTTTTCGCAGAAAATATGCTTCCCCGCGCGCGCCGCTTCGACGATGTAGGCGGCATGGGTGTCCGTAGGCGAACATATTACCACCGCCTGCACGTCCTTATGATTTATTACGTCCGAATGTTTTTCACTGACAAACGGTATGTCAAACTGCTTAGCCAGCGACCCGGCTTCGGCAATGTTTATATCGGCTAAAGCCACAACTTCGGCTTCAGGCACGCTTTGCGCCAAGGTGGCAGTATGTACTTTGCCTATACGACCGGCGCCTATAACTCCTATTTTTAACTTCATGAAAATAATTGAATAACTGAATAACTGATTAACTGAATAACTGAATAATTGAATAACTGATTAACTGAATAACTGAAAACTGAGAACTGAGAACTGAAAACTGAAAACTGAGAACTGAAAACTATTTATAGTCCTAATGTTTTGATGAACTCGCGGTTTCTTTGTGCGCAGGCTTTTGGGTCTCCCATGCCGGGCAACACGTCCTGCTCTACTACAATCCATTCGTCGTAGTTTCTACGGTGCAGTTCGTCTACTATGGCTTTGAAGTCAACGGCTCCTTTGCCTAATTCGCAGAATATTCCGGCATTTACCGATTGGAAATAATCCAACTCTTCTTTGCGCGATTTTTCTGCTATTTTCGGGTCGCAGTCTTTAAAATGTATGTGCCATATACGTTTTTCGTATTTTTTCAACGCCTCAAGTGGGTCGCCGCCCCCAAACATGTAGTGTCCCATGTCTAACACTAACCCCAGCAAGTCGGGCTCGGTGAGGCTCAGCAGTATATCTACTTCTTCGGGAGTTTCAACGTAGCCGGCGCAATGATGATGAAAAACAGTGCGCAGTCCGGTCTTTTCCTTCACCTGACGGGCAATCATGTTTGCGCCCTGTGCAAATATTTTCCACTCGTCGCCTGTTAAACTCATGGACGGCGTTACCCGTCCGGCATTCTTTGTCCGTTCGGGAATGCTGCCGTTTTCGTCGGCTAAGACTATGAACGCCTCCGGAAATCCGGCGTCAGCCATCAGTCGGGCTGTTCTCACGGCTGCTTCGATTCCAGCAGCATGTTTGGCGCTGTCTTTCATGAACGCGGGAACGAAAGCGCCTACTAACTGTAGCGCATATTTGTCCATCTCAGCGCGCAATTCCTTAGGGTCAGCGGGCATGAAGCCCCAGTCGCCTAATTCGGTGCCCGCATATCCGCAGTCCTTCATTTCTGATAATACTTGTTCGTATCCGGCTGCCTTGCCGTCGAGTTCGAACTCAAGTACGCCCCACGAACACGGGGCATTTGCAATTTTTATCATGGTTGGTTTTTTAGGTTAAAATTTTCTTGTCCATTCGTCGTGCCAGCGCTCTACGACTACTTTTGTTTGTGTATAAAATTCAACGGCATGGTGCGACTGCGCGTGCAGGTCGCCAAAGAAACTGTCTTTCCAGCCACTGAAAGGGAAATAAGCCATCGGGGCTGCCACGCCTATATTTACGCCTATGTTGCCTGCCATTGCCTCGTGGCGAAAACGACGGGCAGCTGAGCCGCTGCGGGTAAAAATACATGCCGAGTTGCCGTAATGACCGGAATTTACTAAACTTATAGCATCGTCGAGTGTATCAGCCTGCATGATACTCATCACGGGACCAAATATTTCGGTTGCGAAAGTTGCGTTAGCCGGACTTACCTCGTCCAACACTGTTGGCTTAACGAAAAATCCGTCTTCATAACCGTCTATCTTGGCATTGCGCCCGTCTAACAACAATTTTGCTCCGCCGGCAACGCCCGCTTGTATTAAATCTTCTATCCGCTTCTTGCTTTCCTTGCTAATGACGGCTCCCATCGCTACATCGCTATCCATTCCGTATCCGGTTTTTCTGTTTTGCGCTGCTTCTACCAATTTGTCTTTGAACAGTTTGCCCGCCTCGCCTACTGTAATAATCAGCGAGGCTGCCAAACAACGTTGTCCGGCGCAGCCAAAAACACTGTCGGCAATTATTTTGACGGTCGTTTCTACGTCGGCATCGGGCATGATGACAACGGGGTTTTTGGCTCCACCCTGCGCCTGAACGCGTTTGCCATTTGCTGCACCGCGACTGTAGACATATTTTGCTACATCCGTTGAACCAACAAAACTGACCGCCTTAATTTCCGAGGCGTCGAGTATTGTGTCTACCGCCTCTTTAGAGCCGTGTACCAAGTTTAGTACCCCCTTCGGAAGCCCGACCTCCTCAAACAGTTCAAAGATGCGGGTCATACTCATGGGTGTTTTTTCCGAAGGCTTTATGATATACGTGTTTCCGCAGGCAATTGCGTATGGCATAAACCAGAACGGTATCATTACCGGAAAATTAAACGGCGCTACACAGGCGCATACGCCTAAGGGCTGGCGTATCATAAACTCGTCTATGCCTGCCGCTATATCTTCCGAAAACTGACTTTGCAGCATTGTTGGCATACCGCAGGCTACTTCCACGTTTTCCACTGCGCGAACGATTTCCGCCTTCGCTTCCACGAACGTTTTACCACACTCGTTTGTGCAGATAGCGGCTATTTCGTCCGAGCGGTCTTCCAATATCCGCTTCATGCGGAAAAGGAACTGTATCCTCTGTCCGGCGGGTGTGTCGCGCCATTGTTTGGCAGCAGCCTGAGCCGCGTCTACTGTATTGATGATGTCGGCGGCTGTTCCGGCTGGAACCTGTTCTATAATTTTTCCCGTTGCCGGATTAAAAACGTCGATAGCTGCGTTGCCGGCGCCCGATACCCATTCTCCATTGATATAATTCTTTAACATTTTTACAAATAATATTTCTGTTTTTTCTTATTTTCTACGTATTCCACATACGCTTCCTGCACGGTGTCGATTTCCGACACTTCGGCAACGGGCACTTCCCACCATGCATATCCGGGTCCGCATTTATACAGGTCTGTATTTATGGTAATTACAGTTGTGCGTTTTTGCTTTCGTGCCTCGTGCATGGCATTTTTCAGCGAAGCTATGTCTGTAGCCTCAATGACGTATGCGCCAAGACTGCGTGCATTTTGCGCGAAATCGACCGGCAACAGGTCGCCGTCTAATTGTCCCGTAGCAGGATTGCGGTAACGGTATTTAGTGCCGAAGCGCTGACTGCCAATAGATTGCGACAGTCCGCCAATGCTCTGAAAACCGTTGTTGTTAAGCAATATGATATTAAATTTAACGCCTTCCTGAATTGACGTTACAATTTCGCTGTTCATCATCAGATAGTTACCGTCGCCCACCATCACCCATACTTGCCGGTCGGGGAAAGCCATTGCTGCACCCATTCCGGCGGCACATTCATAGCCCATCGTCGAATAGCCGTATTCTAAGTGGAAGCCCTTGGGATGTGTTGTGCGCCAAAGCTTGTGCAGGTCGCCCGGAAGACTGCCGGCGGCGCAAAGTACCATATCTTCGGGGTCGGCTGTTTCGTTGACGGCGCCAATAACTTCGAGTTGCGAAACCGGCTGTGAGCCGCTGACCGCACATATTTCCGATATTTTTTCGTTCCATTCACGGTTCAATCTCACAGTCTGTTCACGATAAGTATCTGCCACGCTGTAGTCGTTCAATATTTCAAAAAGCTCTTCGAGACACGCGCGCGCATCGCCTGTGAGAGGCAAAGCGGCATGTTTGAAGGCGTCAAATTCGGCAACGTTGATATTGATAAATCTGACGTCGGGATTTTGGAACGCCGTTTTTGAAGCTGTAGTAAAGTCGCTGTAGCGCGTGCCTATACCAATAACTACGTCGGCGTTGTTGCTGACGCTATTTGCTCCGGGCGTTCCGGTTACGCCCACAGCGCCAAGATTATACTTGTGGTCGAACGGCAAGGAGCCTTTCCCTGCAAATGTTTCGGCAACGGGAATACCGGTTGTTTCGACAAGGCGGCGTAAAATATCTGTAGCCTCGCTGTAAATAACGCCGCCGCCAGCAATTATCATCGGTTGCCCGGCATTGCGAATGAGCTTTGCCGCTTCCCTTAGCGAACTCACATCGGGACGCTGACGGGCAATTTTCCACACACGTTTTTTAAACAGTTCTTCCGGGAAGTCGAACGCTTCGGCTTGCACGTCTTGCGGCAAAGATAGCATTACGGCGCCTGTATCGGTTGGCGATGTCAGCACGCGCATCATTTCGGGCAACGAGGTTATTATTTGCTCTGCGCGATTGATGCGGTCCCAATAACGTGTGACCGGCTTAAAACAGTCGTTTACAGATATATCCTGCGAGTGGTCACATTCTAACTGTTGCAATACGGGCGCAACATTTCGTCGCGCAAAAATATCTCCGGCAATAAGCAACACCGGCAAACGATTAATAGTTGCCATTGCCGCGCCGGTAACCATGTTGGTAGCTCCGGGTCCAATAGAGGAAATGCACGCAAAGGCGCCTAACCTGTTTTTCACTTTCGCATAAGCTGTTGCAATGTGCACAGAGCCTTGTTCGTTGCGCGTGACAATGTATTTGAATTGAGGATGTTGCATAAGCCCCTGTCCAAAACCTGCGACCACGCCGTGTCCGAAGATTCCTAACGCTCCGCCAAAGAACTTATGCTCAACGCCATCGCGCTCTACATACTGATTGTTCAAAAACTCAAGCACCGCCTGTCCTACTGTTAACCTGTTCATTTTTTGATTTTCGATTTTTGATTTTCGATTTTTGATTTTTGATTCTTATCTTATTCTCCGTTCACATCCGGGTCTAAAATCATAATATGCCTTATAAGGCTCAGCAGGTCTGCATAACTTCCAATAAATGAGAGCAGTGTGCGTCTTGTTGCTCCAAAGTGTTCAAATTCTTCTATTTTCATTCCGTTTTCATTGTATGCTTTTATGAAATCGGGGAATTTTTTTTGGAGTTCCGTAATGATTTTAGGGTCTACTTCGTCGTCAATACGATTTTTCACTTCCACATCCGACGCGTTGTATTTTTTTTGCCAGTCGGGTGGGATTGTCAATGACATCTGTGCGCCAATGAAATCAGACCAATGGTAATGGTTTCTAAATGCCGCTATTAGGAGTCTTGTTCTGTAGCCGCGCTGACAGTAAATTTTATATGCCTTTTTAGCAACTGCCACCCCCGCCCATTCTAAATATCCGGGCTCGGTTATAATACCTTTTTTTGCTACCTGCACTTTTAGCCAGTCGTCTAAACGTCCTACCATTATAGTACATACGGGGCTTATCATTGAAATATCCTTTCCTTCTTTTTGGCGTCTGTCAAGACCGCGTTCCACTGCTTCAGCCGAGGCTATTGCCTGCGGAAGCGTAAAAGAGACCGTCGCGTTGACGCTAATACCCTGATAGGTAAGCTCCTCAATAGCATCTACTCCCGCTTTGGTTACGGGGAGTTTAATGTTGTTGTTGTGGTACAGGGAATTAAAATAAACTCCCTGTTCTACGATGCTTTTAGTGCACCGGTAGTATTTAGCGTTCGTTTGTATGGAAAGTCGTCCGTTACGCCCGTTGTTCTTTTCAAAAACAGGCAAAAGCAGTTTTGCTGCGTGGGCGCTCACTTCTTCCATTATTTTCCATGCTATTTCGTCTTCGGTAGCGCAGGGATTTTTTTCGATGTGGGCAACTATTGCCGGGCGCCAGATATCTATTTCCTTTTTCAATACCTCCCCAACAATGATAGGGTTGCTTGTGGCGCCAACGGCGCCGTTGTCAATGGCATGCTGCAAGTCTGCCACAGAACAGGAATCGTTCCAAAAATCGGTGGGACTTGTTAAAGTCATGGCGTGTAAGGGGCTTTTAGCTTTCATTTTTATTATATTAATTCTTAACCTTAATTCTTAATTCTTAATTCTTATCTCTTATCTCACTATCGGTAATCTTTTGTCCATTGTTTCCCATGTTCCGTGTAGCCAGTTGTGTTCCGGGTCGTCGCTTGAGGCGAGGCTTTGGTCGCTTCCGGCGAGGAAGTTGAGGTAATAGACGTTGTATCCGGGACCTGCCACTACGGGGTGGTGTCCGCGCGGTATACGTACTACATCGCCGTCGCGCGCTTCTACTAACTCGTCGAGGCTGCGGTCTTCGGTGTAAACATGTTGGAACGCAAAACCTTGCGGCTTGTCTATTTTGTAAAAATAAACCTCCTCCAGACATGCTTCTTTCAGTGTTCCGTCCGGGTGCAGCTTGCGCTCGTCGTGCTTGTGAGCCGGAAACGAACTCCAATTGCCCGCCGGAGTGTATACTTCCACACAGACTATCCTGTGGCATGCCGACCCGGGAGGTATTATCCGGTTTATTTGCCGGCTTGCGTTGTCGCCGCCACGCAATTCGACCCCCATATCGTGCGACATCTGCGGAGTAACGAATATCGGCTCATGTTTTTGATTGGTTTCCACCATGCAACAGGCAATATCAAGTATTTCGCTTTCAGCCGTTAACGTAAACTGTGTGTGGGCAGGCAGGTAGATTGCGTGTGGCATCCCGCTGAACACATCCTTGCGCCCGTTAACCGTGCGCCACTCGCCCTTGTCAGATTTTACGGAGAAATCTCCACCCAACAAAACGAAGCAAAACTCGTGGTCGCCAGTGTTTTGCGTCAATGTGTCGCCCGACTTCATCACACGGGCGCTAAAATTAATATATTTCCAGCCGGCATCCTGCGCTGTAAAACGCTGATATATTGGATTATCCGCCTTCTTTATCAACAACATTTTTTTGAATTTTTAATTATATTATTTTTTACCAAAAGAATCCATACAAGAAAATCAGCAGCCCGAAAATACCGATTGCTGCAATATTGAACGGTACAGATGTTTTAAACAGTTTGGTTTCCAATATCAACGATTTGCTGTTCATGGTCGGCATTTTTACGTTCGTAATCATCACTATTCCAAGCAGTATAAATCCAACAACCAATACATAAACCGAATCGAGTGCAAAATTTGCAAACCGGTTGATGAAGAACAGCGCTATTATGCCTGTCAATGCAGCCACACCGGTAATCATCCACCCGGTTTTTATTGTTTTGTTCTTATCCACTTCGTTTATTTCGGGCGACGCCACGCGATGTTTTTTGTCGGCAAGGCTTACGCCAACGAATATAATAGTCAGGATAATAAACACATATCCTATGCGCACTATGAATGGCATTTCGGTAACAAACTGTTTGAAAATAAACCCTAACGGCAACGTAAGTATTGCTGTCCATAGAGCTGCATTTGATGTCGCCTGCCGCCAAAACATTCCCAGAAAGAATATCAGGAACACGCCGGGATATATAAAGCCGGTAAATTCCTGTATCACAGGGTATACCTGGTCTAAGGAAGCAAACTTTGGCGCTATGAGGGTTGCTATGAACAGCGAAACGAATGCTACGATGCGTCCGGTGCGTACTAATTGCTTTTCAGAAGCGTCGGGCTTGATGTAGCCTTTGTATATGTCCATAGTGAAAATCGTTGAAGCGCTGTTAATTATGGAACTCAACGAGGAGACGACAGCCGCTACCAATGCTGCGAACGCCAAACCGGTAACTCCGGGTGGCACAATATTGTTCAACAGCCAGGGGTACGCCTCGTCTGACCTTCCGATGTCAGCCTGCAAGGTATAAGCAGCTATTCCGGGAACGATTACCAATAAGGGTATCAGCAATTTGAGAAATCCGGCGAACGCTAAACCATATTGCGCCTCTTTAATGCTTTTGGCAGCTAATCCGCGCTGTATGATATATTGGTTGAAACCCCAGAAACAGATGTTTGTGAGCCACATAGAGCCAAGAATTACCGCTACTCCGGGCAGGTCTGAGAAGGCGTCCTTCACGGCTCCTTCCGTGCCGTCGGGAATTGACAGCGCCCCTTTTTCGATTATCATCTGAAATCGTTCGGGCGCTTTTGCAAATATTTCAGCAAAACCGGCAAATATTCCATTTCCTCCGCCCACTGCGTTCAATGCGAAGAACACTGTCACCAATCCGCCTCCAATAAGGAAGACCACCTGTACGACATCCGTCCACGCTACAGCCTTCAAACCGCCATACAGCGAATATATTGCAGAAAACAGAGACAGTCCGATGATACCATATAATAATGGTATTCCTAAAACCTTTTCGAGCGCCAGCGCGCCAAGATAACTCACAGATGTAAGATTAACAAAGACATACATCAACAGCCAGAATATTGACAAGCTTGTGCTTACACGCCGGTCATAGCGCTGTGTGAGAAATTGCGGCATGGTAAAAATGCCTGTTTTTAAAAATACGGGAAGAAAATATTTGGCAACAATAATCAATACTGCCGCCGCTATCCATTCGTAGCACGCCACCGCCAGACCGATAGCATATCCCGAGCCGGACATGGCAATAAAGTGCTCAGCCGAAATATTTGCGGCAATCAACGATGCGCCTACAGCCCACCATGTTAGCGACCGGTTTGCAAGAAAATAATCCGTCGCCGTTTTTTCGTGCCCTTTCTTAGTGCGCGAAACCCAAAGTCCCATGCTAACAATAACTATAGCATACACTACAAATATGATCCAGTCTATCAGAGCAAAAGCATACATTTTTTACAGATGATAAATTAATGACTAAACAATAAAAATGCAAAATTAATATAATTTTTTTTAAGAAACTTATGTTTTTTTGACATAAAATGATGGTATTTTAACTTTTTTTATTATCTTTGCAAAAAATTTAGAGATATGAGAGCATTTTATCAAAAATTAATACCCGAATCGGAGCAATCGTTCATATTTTATGAAGAAGAGTTGCCCCATTTTACTGTTCCGTGGCACTATCACCCTGAAATAGAGATATTATTGGTAGTGAAAAGCACGGGCACAAGTTATATTGGCGACAGTATTAACCCGTTCTGTCCGGGCGACGTCTGTCTGATAGGCGAAGACCTGCCCCATTGGTGGAAAAGCGACAAGGAATATATGCAAGACGGCTCTAATCTGCACGTGAAGGCGCATGTTATTCAGTTTCGTAAAGATATTTTTGAATCGCAGTTCATGCCGCTACCCGAAATGGCTCCGGTACGCCAACTGATAGAACGTTCGCAACGGGGCATCCGGTTTTTAAACAAGTCGCGTACTAAAATAAGCCGCATGATACGCAAAATATTAAAGGAAGACGGGCTCAAACGTATAGCAGGACTGCTTTTGCTGCTGGAAGTGATGGCAAATGAAAAAGAATACGCATACCTTTCAAGCATTAGCTTTTCCAAAAAAATAAATACCGTAGATTTTCAACGCTTTAACCAGGTTCACGAATACATTATCAAAAATTTCAGGAATACAATAAAGCTAGAAGATGTAGCAGCCGTAGCCTACATGGCGCCTACTGCCTTTTGCCGCTATTTCAAAAAAAGAACCGGAAAACAATTTTCTAATTACCTCAACGAGTTCCGCATAGGACACGCTAATCGTATGCTGGTAGAAAATAAAATAAAAATTTCGAACATCGCCTTAGAATGTGGCTTCAATAATTTGTCGAACTTCAACGAGCAGTTCAAAAAAATTACGGGCTTCACACCAAAGGAATATCGGGAAAATTTTAAGTTATGAGAAAATTAACAGTCAATGACATTCCCTGCGAATCACTCCACTTTGCAGGTATTTTAGGCAGCGGGATGAGCGCTATAGCCCAGTATCTCGCCTGTGCGGGCGTGAGTATCAGCGGCTCTGACCGGCTTTCAGATGCGCCTTACTCTGCCACAGTGAGGGAGCGCCTTATAGCTTGCGGATGTTCAATTTTCCAGCAAGACGGAAGCGGCGTAAGCAAAGACACAAGCGCTGTATGCGTGTCTACCGCAATAGAAGAGAGCAATCCCGACATAATAGCGGCACGAAATTTTGGTATCCCCGTTCTGCACCGGTCAGATGTTTTGGCAGCGCTCGTAAAAACCGGAAAAACCATAGCCGTTGCCGGAACGAGCGGGAAATCGACCGTCACGGCAATGATTTTTGAGTTCCTGACCGCCTGCGGAATGGCGCCATCGCTAATAAGCGGAGCTGCCCTGAAAAGCCTTGAGAAAAAAGGGATGACAGGAAACGCATTCTACGGAAATTCAGAAATATTGGTAGTTGAAGCAGATGAAAGCGACGGAACACTCGTAAAATACCACCCATACGCATCCGTAATCCTGAATATATCTAAAGACCACAAGCCGGAAGAAGACGTTTTGAAGATGTTTGAACAGTTGGCAACACAATCAAAATGGACGGCGGTGAACGCAGATGACCCTAAATTGAACGGATTGAGAGCGTCAATGACGTATGGATTCAATAATGCAGCTGATTTTAAGGGTGTTAAAACAAAAATGGAGCCGCTATCAACCACAATAACTGTTGGCGACGTAGCCTACACCTTGCCTGTTCCGGGCGAATACAACGCTTCAAACTTGTTAGCCGCGCTTTGCGTATGCCATCATTTAGGCTGCGACAGTAAGATGCTGGCGCAAGCCACGACAGAATACAAGGGGGTAGACCGCCGTTTCGCGATACAGCATACCGCATCGGGAGTGATTGTAGTAGACGATTTTGCACACAACCCCGAAAAAATACGCGCAGCAGTGGAAACAGCTAAAAACCTGTCTGCAAGACTGATTGCCATATATCAACCACACGGCTTTGCACCGACACGCTTCCTGAAAAACGAATATGCAGAAACATTTCGGCAAATATTCAGACCAGCAGACATCCTGTGCCTGCTGCCAATATACTATGCTGGCGGCTCTGCCGTGAAGGATATTAGCTCGCAGGATATTATAGAACTGATGGGCAATGTGTCCTTCTACGCCGCCGCTGTAGACAACAGAGACGAAGCAATAAAAATCATCGAACAGAACGTGCAAAAAGATGATTGCATTTTGCTGATGGGAGCACGAGACCCGTCATTAGCGCTGTTCAGGGAACGGATTTTGCAGAGAAATTGATGTTTTATTGTCAAGAATGTTATTAAGGAGAAGATATACGGATTTTGCATATTCTCTTGAAATATAATCATCAAGGAAGGACGCAGGTATTCTTTTTTATGGGTGAATTGGGTATTGTATTCATATTATTAATAATTTATACGTCTTCAAAATCCTTTTCAACGCATCGGGATACAGTTTTGAAACAGTGTAACGAACATGGTTTCGTCTTGGCGCTACCAACTCCTGTTTTCCATCAGAATAAATTTTTGTGCGATGTTCAAGATTATTTCGCAAATCGTAAAGGTCGCGCAATCTGTCGCCGGCAACTGCAATATCACCTTGTTTTTCAACTAAATGTACGTATCTTGACTTTTCAATTCCGGAGTTTGAATACTTCTTGGGAACTTCTTTGCAATACTCCTGAATGTAGTGCAACACAATGTTATCGGCAAATTTCAGAGCATTATGCAACCATCCGTTCACGCTCCATTGCGACAGTTTTTTAAATTCGTTGCAAATATCTAAACAACTCAAGGCGTCGTCATCGGCATTTTTATAATACGGGTCGCCTAAAGCCGATTCAAAATCAAATGCAACCGAAGCCGAAATAACGTCTTCGTAAAAATACACAAATGGATTTTCTTTACACGTTGATTTACGTTTCTCCTTTTCGAGATATTCAGAAAGCATCTGTTTCTGATAACTGTTCATTTCGGGCGTCCTTTCCGAAGCGCCCTGATTTTCTATCTTTTCTAATTCTTTAAAGTTCATAAGCCAAACCAAAATTTTATATCTTCAAATTTTTCGTTTTCAACTGTTTTCATAACATATCCCAAGAGACGAGTTCTGATGTATGGTTCCGGGTCGTCTTTTATTGCCCTGCGAAGCGAAGCAAAAAGTTGACTGCCGGAATTAAGATGTTTCAACATTATCATATAATAACCAAGCCGTACAAGCGATGAAGGCTCTTCCTTCGACTTGCGAAAAATTTCCTTCAGTTCCGAAGAAGTAAAATGCTGAACGGTAGCCATGTTCGACAAAATTTGATAGCGAACCCATTCAAAGCATTTAAATTTCGGAATAAGGTCATTGAGTTTGGCGGCTATTAACGGATTTGCGCCGTATTGATTAAGGTTCCAGCAGAAATGATTTGCTTTCCAGAAAAAATGTTCGACACAAAAAAGCCACACGGGAATTAACGCCTCGTTGAGTACAGGCTTGTCTTCAGAGACCAAAATTGAATTTGAATTGCGCCAACGGTAAGCAAGATGAACGATTTGTTTCTTAACCTCATCATCGTTGGCAACTGATCTTGCGTTGAAATCGGCGCCTTCAATATCTTTGAACTTGTCTAAAAGAAATTTTTCTACTTCGTCAATTTCTTTTTTGCAAAAATTAATTAATTCATCGCCCGCTATTGTTCTGATGATGTATCTGTTTTCCTGTTCGTTATCGGGGCTTTGTTCTGTCAAATAAATTTGTCGCTCGCGTTCTGATGTTTTGTATTCATTATTTTCAAATTCATCGCCATAACCAGCAAGTAGCGTTTGTTTTTCTTTTTCGCGGTCGTCGCCAATTTCTTCTATTGACGTCTTTTTGGTGTTCAATGACAATGCCCTGCCTTTCAAATAGTTATCAATTAGAACAAGCGCTTCCGTAAGTTTTTCTTCAGTCTCTTCATAAATGCGAATATCGTCCATGTAGCGATAATAAGTGTAGCCTTTTTGACTGATATCGTAATCAAGGTCGTTAAGAAATACATTTGCCAAAAAGAACGAAGCCGCCGGACCTTGCGGTATTCCTACTCCGGGCGTTAACGATTCTTTCGTTCCTGAATAAATATTTAGACAATTTATTAATAAATCAAGTATCTCCGGCTCAACGCCAAATTTATGCAACGCCATCATCAATTTTGAGTGAGGTATGCTGTCGAAAAAGCCCGTTATATCGGTTTCGAGTTTGAAACGCACGTTGGTGTTTCCTATTTCGGTGTTCACTGAATTTATAAACTTGTTGTAGAGCGGAATATAGTACTCAAAAAAATAAAATTCCGCATCGAGGTCATTTAATAAGTCTGTACCCTTTTCAACTTCGGGGTGCAAAACGCTGCCAAACAC
>Ga0099364_10004165_pt1 | contig 21991 bp, 14 predicted proteins | sample TergutTh196P3_FD_73070 | JGI IMG/M metagenome (GOLD analysis project Ga0099364, IMG submission 73070) | Microcerotermes parvus P3 segment gut microbial communities from Pointe-Noire, Republic of the Congo - Th196 P3 | ecosystem: Host-associated > Arthropoda: Insects > Digestive system > Gut ...
CCAGTTTCCGTACCGGAGTTGCCCAAAACAATAGTGCCGCCGGGTGCTTCTATATTTCCTGATGTTACGAACGCCGTTCCCGATATGGTGGTTTTTCCGGTGGAAGGGATGCCAACCGCAACTCCTTCGTAGCCGGGCGCCGAAACCGTACCGCCGCTGATGTTTGCATCGCCGACGGCGACAACAGCAGCAGCCATTCCGGTTTCGCCGGTTGCCTGCACTGTACCACCGCTGATGTTTATCGCTCCGGAGGAAGCAACCGCAAATCCGTTGGTTACTGAAACCGTGCCGCCGCTGATGTTTATCGCTCCTTGCGCTTCCATAGAGTAAACCGCATATCCGTTGGTTACCGAAACCGTACCACCGCTGATGTCCACCGCGCCTGTGGAAGCATTTCTAATTGCCACGCCGCCGGTTGCCGTGTTTTCTACCGTTCCGCCGGTGATTTCAAGCCTGACATCGGTTGCTGTTCCGTCATCTGCGATAAGAATTGTACCATACTCGGGGGCATCAGTGTTTTGCGAGGTAATTACCGCATCGCCCGAAACGGTGATTTTTCCTGTGGCGGCGTTGTAAACTGCTATGCCGTCAATTGCCGAAACTGTGCCGCTACTGATGGTTACGTTGCCGGTGGATGCGTTCATAACCGCTATGCCGCCGTTTGCCTCAACCGCGCCTCCGCTGATGTTTAGCGTTCCGGTGGAACGGTTGCTCATCAGGATACCGGATAGTGTGGTGGCTGTGATTTCCGCCTTGCTCTCAAGCGAGACACCATTTTCCAAGCGTATCACACCCGAAACGGAAGTACACGCCGTTGTTGCTTTTCCCGTAAAGGTAATCAATCCCCAGGTTGGCGTACCGTCGCCGTCAAACTGGATTAATGAGGTGCTGCCGCCGCCGAGGTCGAGTACGCCGCCATCGCCAAACTGAATGGTACAATTTGCACCGGCAGCATCTGCCTTAATGGCTTCAATAACGTTTTGGATGGGCAGATTGGTCGCTACCGCTGTCCCGCCTTTGTGGACGTTAAACGAACTGCCAGCAGCCGTGATTATATATGTTTGCGACATTGCCGCGCTTATGCTCAAGCCTAACAAGGCGAGCGTTACTACAAATGTTTTAAGTGTTTTCATACTCTTTCGATTTAAAAAATTTATACTTATTTTATTGTTATTATCTCAAAAACTACTCTTTTAACGTTCTGCTTTCCATTTTATGGTTGTGCCGAACTGCGTTGCCTTTTTAAGACGGTTGTCGTTGCTCACCGTGCTCTCGCCGCATTGCAGCCAACGTCAGAGCGGTAGTGCATTTACCACTTCTCTCTTTCATTTTGCAAATATTTTATCATCAAAAAGTCTTCGTTATTTGCGTGGTCAAGCCTCTCGCCTGTGATTTCGTAACCTAATCTCTTGTAAAATCGGACAGCAGGATTGTCTTTTTGTACGGACAAAGAAGTCCGACTATATCCACGCTTACGCAACAAGTCAAAAAGGCTTTGCATTATTTCATTCCCAATTCCTTTCCCTCGAAAATTCGGCAGAACAGAAATTGCAAGTTCGGGCGTTTTGTCGTCTATGTGCCCGTATGCAGGTATTATTCGTGTCCACCCCGCACCGATTATTTGTCTGTATTGCTCTGCCACAACTCCACAATCATCTTTACCTCCAAAGTTCTCAATATACACAAAAATTTCCGGCTCAAAAATTATCTTGCGTGGCAATGGTTCCACTCCGACAGGCAGAAAAATAGAGTGGTACAAAAAGTCCTCCAAAATAGAATATTCTTCTTCCTTTATTTCTCTAATTTTTAATTTACTCATAATAATTCTTTTTTCAGATAAACCATATCAACAAGTTGTATTTCTCCATCGAACATTGGGTGGTCGTAATTATCTGTAAAAAAGTTCTTTACTCGATATGATATTTCAAATCCGCAGTTTTCATAAAACGACAAAATCCACGGAATTTCACCTGTCCCAACAAGCATTGTTTTGTAGTCGTTTTTGTAAAAATCAGAAATAAAATTTATCAACACTTTGCCGTAACCTTTGCCTTGATATTTTTCGTATGTCGCTATGTTTTTCAATTCGCAGGTTTCGCTGTCTATAGGTGCTACAACGCAAACACTTTTCAAGTCATCGTCATATAAAGCAAACAAGTCTCCGCTCAACAAATACTTGTCAATCATATTTTCCTGCTCGTCTGCCAATAGCAATAAGTCAAGGAACTGTTTTTTGTTTTCGATAACTTTTTCTATTTTCATTGTTTCTCAACTTTGTCAAGTTTTACATAACTTTCAACCTTATTTTCTGCCATGTCCGCTCGCATTGTCCCGCATTACCGCTAACGTCCAAGCAGCTTGGCGTAGCGGCGGCTTCCACTGCCGTTTATGCGGGCTACAAACGTTCAATTTCGCACTGCCTTTTCTGCGGAGTTACTGCTGCCGCTGCGCCAAACCGCCAGTTAGCAGCAGTGCATTTTACTCTCTTATTTCAATTCGTTTTATAATTGGGTCAATATTATTAGCCGCAGCCCTAATATCTATTGTTTCAAGAATAAGTATGTTGTTAACAAGAAAGCGTCTTCCTTGTACTACTCCAAATCTGTAATACTGACATCTGATTTCTGGCATAATTTCATTGGTCCTTTTGTTCAAAATCAGACACTGTCCTTTTTTTAATAAATTCGCAATTATAAATTCGAGCCTCTCTTGCATATTTCTATTTCTTATTTTTGAAACATTTACTATATTTCTGCTTTCTGCTTTCCTCAGTACTTTTTCCAACATTTTTTTACTCCAATAGTCGTTGTTTACATTTTTTTCAAAGTCAGATAAAGATACTTTTACCTCAAAATTTCTATTTTTGAGCAAAATGACAGTTTTAGTGTCGTCGATTTCTTTTGCTAATTTTACTATGGTGTCAGATAATATTACTCGTAATTGTGAAAAAACAAAAGTTGTATCGCCAACTTCGTATGAAAAAAACTCAACAGTGTCAGTTTGCATTTCTCGCAACTGTCCTGACACATTTGTTGTAAACAGCAAAGTTGATAAAATTATTAAAAAGAAAATTCGTTTCATATTATTTGTCATTATTCTTATTCTGTCCTGCCGCACTGTCGTCCGCGCATTGCTGCCAACGTCCGAGCGGCTTGGCGCAGCGGCGGCTTACACTACTTTTCATGCGGGCGACAAACGTTCATTTACGCACTTCCTTTTCTGCGGGGTTACTGCCGCCGTTGCGCCAAACCGCCAGTTGTGTGTCAGGCATTTTTTGTCTTGTTCATTGTTATTCAACAGTTTTCAATTTTTCCATGTCTGTATTTGAAAGAATATCAATATTTCGCTTGATTTTCTCAATACTCCAATTCCACCATTTCAGTTTGAGTAAAAAATCAATAGTTTCTTTGTCAAAACGCTTACGAATTGGTTTTGCTGGATTTCCGCATACAATAGTATATGGCTCTACATCGCTTGCCACAACGCTACGAGTACCAATAATTGCTCCATCGCCAATTTTTACGCCTGCTAAAATTGTAGAATATTCACCAATCCAAACATCGTTACCAATAACGGTATCGCCTTTCAATGAAAATTCGTTAATTGACGGAGTTTCAGCACTCCAACCCTCGAAAATATAAAATGGGTAAGTGCTAAACGCATTCATTTTATGATTTGCGCCATTCATCATAAAAGTAACGCCTTTGGCTATCTGACAAAATTTTCCGATAATCAACTTGTCGTTGTAAAAATCGTAAAAATGCGTGATATGCCGCTCAAAATCTTCGGGTTTTTCGTCATCACTAAAATATGTAAAATCGCCAATTATCACATTCGGATTTTTGATAAGCGGTTTTATGTAACAAACTGTATCAATGTTTGGTACAGGATATTTCGTATTTGGATTTGGGTTGTTTATATCTTTGTCCATATCTTTGGTTTTTTCTTTTTCAATCGGTTCGTTCTCTACCGCGCTCTCGCCCGCTTGCAGATAACTCATAAATACACGCACTTAAACGAACATTTTTTTATATTGTTACAATTTTTTCTAAAAAAATGGATTTTTTTTATTTTCTTGTTTTTTTCTTAAAATATTGTTATTTAATACTATACGAGAACATCTTTATTATAAAAACTTAAAAAAAAAAGTTTATTTTTTCTTTTTTGAGATGCGTATTTTGAATATTTTTTTTATTTTTGCAAAAAAACATATTCAAAATACGCATGTCATCTCCTGACATTGACATTTTTAAAAAATAATTTTGTAATTCGAAAAATTTATATAATTTTGCCGCCGTTTTTTTATTAAAATAGTAATCTAAAATATAATAAAATATGAGATTTAGAGTAGTTTTTTTGTTAATGATTGCTTTTGCAGTCAATTGTTTTGCTCAAGAAGAAAATGAGCATTTAAGGTTAAAAAATGATGGAAATGCTGCGTATCGCAATAAAGATTTTCAGAATGCGCTTTCCATTTATGAGGCTGCCCTTGAAGCGTGGCCCCCCGATGCTATAATAGATGCTGCTACAGTTTACGCTGCTGCTGACTGCGCAAGACGTTTGAAAGATGACGAAAAAGCAATAATCTATTTTACGCGCTCCTTAGAGTTGGACTATCGGTCTGATTTCTCTTCTTTTTACTTGGCATCAGCATTACGGTCACTTAACCGTGAAGAAGAGATGGAAGCGATTCTTTTGGTTGCAGTCGAAAAATTTCAGAGTGGCGAAGCTTTAGTACAGATGAAAAAAATGTTGGCAACTCACTATTTGAAAAAAGGGGTTGAACATTTTAATCGAGGTGGTGAAATTTTAAGAACGGCGGCAAGTGCAAAACCTGAACAATTTGAGGAAATTACTTCCCGCGCTAATGTTTCTTTTTTGGAAGCGAAACCTTGGTTCGAAAAAGTTTTGGAAATAGATCCCGGCAACGAAAATGCCGTTAAATCATTGAACGATATTAATAGCCGCCTTAAATAACGGCAACCGATTTTTATTCGATAATGTTGTATTTTTGCTTTGCCTCATAAAGCGAACAGGCATTAAAATGCCACCACTCGCCAGGAATGGAATAAAAACCTGCTTTTTTCATTACAAATTGTAATAATTGACGGTTTTGTGAGTGTTGCGGAGTGATTAAACCTTCAAGTATCAAAATTTCATCGTAATTGCCCGCTGCTTTCCCGAAAAAATCAATAGGTGTTCCCATATCCAAGGGCATGCCGTTACTATCTATAATGGTTAAATCTACCGCAACTCCGTAATTGTGCAAACTTGTTCTATCGGGGTTTGCCACATAATTCCTATAACGGCTATTTTTAACATTCTCCCACATTGCTTTTTGAACACTCAACGGTCGGGCAGCGTCATAAATCAAAAGTTTTGCACCAGATAATGTATCCTGTAAATATTTTTGTGCATTGGAAAGTTTAACTGCCACATCTTGCTGAAAATATGCTTCCGACAACCCTTCGTAAAGAATTTGTCCTGTAAAATTTTCAGTAGTGGAGTATATTAAATCGACCTCGATTGTATTGTCAATGTCTTTAATATCAACTAATCCCAAACTTTCTAATTTTAAAGCAATTTCAGACTTTACAGGAATTATTTTAATAAAAACATCTGCGGAATCAGGTATTAGCGTTAATAAATCAGGTAGTTTTTGCTGATTTTTTGAATCAGAAAAACAACCTGATAAAATTAACACGATTAAAAAAAAAATTAATAAATTCCTAAATAAATTCTTATTCAAAAGATTTGAGAGCTTTTTTAATAATTTCAACTGCTTCGTACAATTGTTCTTTGTTGATAACAAGAGGAGGCGTGAAACGAATGATGTCTCCGTGTGTAGGTTTTGCAATTAAACCAAGTTCTTTGAGTTTCAAACAAACGTCCCATGCAGTTTTGCCGTCTTTTGTTTGACGTATAGTTATGGCATTAAGCAACCCTTTCCCGCGAATTCCCGCTATCAAAGGGGAGTTCATTGCTGCCATCTCTTTTCTGAAAATTTCACCCATAACGAATGAATTTTCCACTAAATTTTCATCTTTAATAATTTCTAATGCTTCCATTGCTAAAACAGCCGCAATGGGATTTCCGCCATAAGTAGAGCCGTGTTCGCCTGGTTTAATTGTGAGCATAACTTCATCGTCAGCTAAAGCGCACGAAATAGGATAAATACCGCCTGAAATTGCTTTTCCAAGAATCAAAATGTCGGGACGAACTGCTTCATATTCAACGGCTAACATTTTTCCGGTACGTGCAATACCTGTTTGAATTTCATCAGCAATGAAAAGCACGTTGTATTGTGTACACAGGTCTCTAACAGCCTTTAAATAACCATCATCGGGTACAAAAACACCTGCTTCTGCTTGAATTGGCTCAGCAAGAAAAGCTACGATGTTGTTTTCAGCAATCGCTTCTTCCAACGCAACGATGTCGTTGTATGGAATATTAACAAATCCGGGCGTGTAGGGTCCGTAGTCGTTATAAGATTCTGGGTCAGACGACATTGAGACAATGGAAATCGTTCGTCCATGAAAATTACCGTTACAGACAATTATTTTTGCCTGTTCACGCTGAATGCCTTTTACTTTGTATGCCCATTTTCTTGCTAATTTAAGGGCTGTTTCAACGGCTTCGGCACCTGAATTCATTGGTAACATTCTACTAAAACCAAAAAAATTGGTGATGTACTCTTCCCATTCACCTAATTTATCGTTATAGAATGCACGCGATGTCAAGGCTAATTTAGAAGCCTGTTCTGTAAGTGCTTTAATAAGTCGAGGATGACAATGTCCCTGATTAACAGCCGAATAAGCGGCTAAAAAATCGAAATATTTACGACCTTCAACATCCCAGACATAAATTCCTTCACCACGCTCCAAAACTACCGGAATCGGATGATAATTATGCGCTCCGTACTTGTTTTCTCTCGCAATATAATCTTGCGAACTCTTTATTTCTGCCATATATTTATAAATAAAAGTTAAAAAAATCGCGCAAAGATACTTTCTATTTTTGGAATAACCAAAAAAGTGTGAAAATATTTTTGTTTATTTATTCTTTGTTATTACATCCCTGACGGCTATAAAGAAAACTTTTAAAAGTAAAGGATATTATTATTCATTTACTATGTGTTTACGAATAATATCTGTCTAAAAATTGGACACCCACTGTCAAAAAATTGGACACAGTATAAATATTAAAAAATATATCTATCTATATATCAATAATATACAATTTTGGCACAATTATTGATACATCATAAATTATAAATATAAATCTTAAATAATGAAAATTATAAATATAAACTCCATTCAAGGCATATTGGGCAGTTTTTACAACTTAATCATTACAATTAGAACACTTTATCGTAATGGCATCTATTCGTTTGTCAACGTGGTAGGTTTGGCAGTAAGTATTACAGTGGTGATAATCATTGCTTTATGGGTAGAAAACGAATTAACATTTGACCGATGGTACTCAAATGCCGATAATATTTATTTGGCGGGAGTAAAAAGCAAAAACAGTGCAATGATAAGGAGTTCGGGACCGATTGTAGAGGTTCTGGGTATAGAGTTTCCTGAAATCAAAAGAGTAGGGCGTTATAATAAAACTTGGGGAGTAGCGCTTTTCTACGAAAATGAAAATACGAATGGTTTTTTTGATGAAGGTGCTTATGTTGATTCAACAATACTTACAATGTTGGATGTTAAACTGCTACAAGGTTCAATACAGTCGGTTTTTAACAGTGCACATCCAATTATTATCTGTGAAACAATGTCGCAAAAAATGTTCGGAGATGAAAATCCGATGTTTAAAACCATACGCATTAGCGGACATAAGGATATTTATGAAGTAACAGGAATTTTCAAAGATATGCCCCAAAATAGTTCTTTTAATTTTAATTGGGCTATTCCTTTTGAGGTGATTATTAAAGACGGGTGGAACGACTATGATGCGTGGCATACTATTTGGATTGACGCTTTAGTGGAGTTGCATCAAAATGTTGATATAAAAGATTTTAACGAAAAAATTAAAAACATAGAAAAAGAACGTAGTGAAGGAAATAATGAAGTTTTTCTTTATCCTATAACAAAAAAATATCTTTATGGTGAATTTGTTGACGGAAATCCAATACCATCAAAGAAAATTACAACCATCAAAGAACTGTTGTTTATCGGTTTACTTATTGTGATTATCGCTTGTTTCAATTTTATCAATCTTGCAACTGCGCGTTCCGAAAAACGAATAATGGAAATGGGCATTAGAAAAACTTTTGGTGCAAAACGTTTAAATCTTATTACGCAACTAATTAGTGAATCGGCAGTTATGACCGTTGCTTCTCTTTTGTTAGCCATTGTAATTACAGTGTATGTATTACCACTTTTCAACATATTTTTAAAAACAGAATTAACTCTTAATATTTTGGGTATCAGGCATATAATCGGAATTATCACAATAGGAACAGGTTGTACTTTGTTTTCGGGCATATATCCTGCATATTTTATATCATCTTTTAATCCAAACGACAATCTAAAGAAACTCAAAAATCGTGCATCTTCTGTGGCGGGGCGAATGCGTAAAATATTGATAGTTTTACAGTTTGCGGCATCATTTATTTTAATTTGTATAACATTAGCACTTTTTCTACAAATTATGCACAGTCAAAATAGACAAATGGGATACGAAAAAGAAAATTTGCTGCGAGTTGGTAGATTAGATAATGAAACAATGCAGAAAAAAGTTGTTATAAAAGAAGAATTGATCAATTGCGAATTAATTGAACAAATATCTTTTGGACAAGATAATATGATTTTTATCGGAAGTAGATCATCGGGATTCAATTGGAAAGGGATTGAGCCTGATGTTAATCCTGCAATTTACAGAAGTTATGTATCGCCCGATTTTATTGAAACTGTGGGTTTTCAACTATTAGAAGGACGTGATTTTTATGAGGCTGATAATACAGACAGAAACAGTGTAATTATTAATAAAACTCTTGCCAATATTTTGGGAGACGAAGGAGTGATTAACTCAACTATTTGGTTGGGAGCCGAAAAAACTGATTTTTATACATATAACATTATTGGAATTATAGATGATTTTGTTTTTAATGATTTTAACAACGCTGAAACTAAACCTGCAATGTTGCATAAAACAATAGACATATTAGATTTTTATTTGTACGTTAGATTTAAGCCCGATGCGGACATTGTAAGCGGGCTCGAATATGTTAAAGAAATCATGTCTAAATTTCCTACAAATTTCCCTCTTGAGTATATTTTTATTGAAGATGACATAAATCATTATTTTGACCAACAAAGGCAAAGCGGTATTATGGTTGCATTGTTTAGTATTTTGTCGGTTTTGATTTCGTGCCTCGGGCTTTTTGGGCTTGTTACCTACATAGCCGAAACTAAAACAAAGGAAATTGGTATCCGCAAAGTGTTTGGCGCAAAAATAACAACAATTCTAATGATGCTTACCAAAGAATTTTTTATTTTATCTGCCATATCATCTTTAATTTCAATTCCTTTGGCATATTATCTGATTAACAGAATATTAGAGGAATATAGTTATCGAATATCGGTCGGTTGGGAAATATTTACGTTAGTGTTACTCTTAACGCTGCTTTTAACCATTTTAACAGTTGGAATAAAGGCACTGAAAACGGCAATGAGAAACCCTGCAGAGGTGTTAAGTGTAAATAACTGAAAACTTTATATTTATTTTACAAATGAGTCATCACCAAAAAGTTATATTGCTTTACCACAAGGGTCACAAAGTGATTTCACAAAGCTTTAAATATCAACATATATCAACTTGTTTTCTTTGTGTACTTTGTGGTAGAGAACACATTTTAGAGGTAGTCAAAAAAACAATTACAATTAACCATTTGATTATATAATAAAAACAAAGATGTATCCAATTTTTAAAAATTTAATAAGTGTAATTCGCCGTTTTCAGATGGCGGCTATCCTAAATGTATTGGGACTTTCGGTTGCTTTTGCTGCTTTTTTGATTATCATGATTCAGATAAATTTTGATTATAATTTTGATAAATTTCATAACAATTATGATAAGATTTTTAGGTTAGAATGTATTGATGGCGACGATGTTACTGCCAACAGCAGTCGTCCGCTTGCAGAACTTTTTATCGGATCATCGCCTCATATTGTTGTTGGTGCGCAAATTGATGCCATCAAAAGAAAAGACATTTTTTATGTAGAAAAAGATGGTGTGCGAAATATTTTCGAAGAAATATCAACACGAATAACTCCCGAATTTATTGATATTTTTAAGTTTGATTTCGTTGAAGGGACAAAAGAAGCATTAAAAAACCCTGATAATGTAATAATTCCGTTAAGTCTTTCAAAAAAACTATTCGGAGATGCACAATCAATTAATAAAATAATGGTCGATAACAATGGAAATCAGAGTGTTGTGGGTGGAGTGTATGTTGATTTTCCATCTAACTCAATCATTAATAATTCCATATATCATCTTTTGCCCGGCAACGAAAATAAAGATATTTGGAATATAATGAATTATACCGTTTTTATTTTAGTAAATGAGGCATCCAATGCCCCTTTGATATTAGAGAATTTTAACAAATCTTTTGACTTACAAAAGTTTTATTCTGATAGTCTATATTGGGAAGAAACTGTTAGTTTGCGACTTACAGCATTAAACGAAATACATTTTATTAATGATGTAAGAATGGATGAGGTACCAAAAGCAAATAAACAAACATTGTTGATTCTCTTTTCCATTGCTATTGTGATAATCGTCATTGCAGGAATTAATTTTACAAATTTCACAACTGCTCTTTCGCCAATGCGCATCAAGAATATCAATACTCAAAAAGTTTTTGGCGCAAGTCAGCCTTTGTTACGTTTATCGATTCTTTTTGAAGCCATTTTTTTCTGTCTATTATCATATTTTATTGCAATAGTGATAGTTACAAAATTACAGGATACTTCATTTTCAAAAATGGTGGATGCCAATTTATCGTTTTCAGCAAATATATCAATAATATTCAAAATGGTATTTGCAGTACTGTTTGTAGGTTTACTTGCAGGTTTATACCCTGCTTTTTATATGACTTCATTTCCAACAGCGTTTGTACTGAAAGGAAGTTTCGCATTGTCTCCAAAAGGGAAAAATTTGAGGAATTCATTACTTTGCGTTCAGTTTATGACTTCATTTGCTCTAATTATTTCCGCATCATTTATGTATCTTCAAAACTATTATATGCAAAACTCCCCTTTGGGATACAATAAAGATAGGTTGCTAACTGTCAATATCGAGAAAATTAACAAAAATATTGATGTTATTACTGAAAAATTAATGACATGTACTGATATTGAGGATGTTACTTATGGTGCGTGGTTATTGTCAAGTGCCGACAGAAATATGTATTGGGGACAAGAATATAAGAGTAAAAGTATTGAATATCACGTTATTCCTGTTCATCACACTTTCCTTGAAATGATGGGAATAGAGATTTCTGAAGGTCGCAATTTCAGACAGGATGATGAAAACTCTCCTCATAATAAGTGGATATTTAATGAAACAGCAAAAAAACAATACGATATGGAAATAAACACAACTATTGGTAATATTAATAAGGATGAAATAATTGGTTTTGTTTCTGATATAAAATTTTCTACATTTCGATTAGCAGTAGAACCGATGGCATTTTATGCGAATAAATATCATTCGGATGCTTATATAAGGCTAAAATCGGGTGCCAATTTACATGATGCTATTTCAAATATTCGAAAATCTCTATCAGAATTTGATGAAAATTATATTTTTGATATTCGTTTTTATGATGAAGTTTTGCAAAAAGCCTACGAAAAAGAGATATCATTAAATAATTTGATTTTTCTTTTCAGTTTTATAGCAATATTTATTTCAATAGTAGGAGTATTTGGCTTGGTAGTTTTCGATAGTCAATGTAGACGTAAAGAGATAGGTATCAGAAAAGTACACGGTGCAAAGTCAAATGAAATAATTTTTATGTTTAATAAAGTATATTTCTTGATATTGATAATCTGTTTTGTAGTTGCCGCACCCCTTGCGTGGTTTGCCATTGAGCGATGGCTACAAAATTTTGCCTACAAAACCCCGATGTTTTGGTGGGTATATCTAATTGCTTTTATTTCAGTAACATTCATAACAATCAGTACAGTAACATTTCAGAATTGGCGGGCTGCAAATGAAAATCCTGTTAGGGCTATCAATAGTAATAATGTAGAATTCTTGACGTTTGTTGATAATAGAATACCTCACACAATCAACGGTTTACTGTTTCGGCAATTACAAGCATTTCATAATCTTTCGTGGTGAGCGGATGTTCTCTTGAAAAAGCTCCAAGTTGAGCACCGAATATTTCAATTTTTTCATATTTCAATGATTTCAACAACCACGTAATTTCGCATGGCACATAATATCTTTCGTTACATTCGAGTCTCTTTTTATTTCCTAAATCATCCTCAAAATCTACGATACTATTTCCGCGAAAAGTCATTAAATCAAAGTTATTATTTGAGCAAATTGAGTTGCCATCTTCCACTACTGACTCATGAAAGTCATCAACCGAATTATATAACGGAAAAAGTCCATTTGATGTAGTGAATATAAATTTTGCGTTGGGTTTGAGTGCTTTTGTAACATTTTTCAATATTTCAAAGTTCATCTCGTCGGTTTCCATTAAAGAAAATCCTCCTTCGCAAAGCATAATTGCAACATCAAATTCGTGGTTAAAAGGCAAATTTCGCGCATCTTGTTGTTGAAAATCAATATTCAAATTGTTTTCAGCCGCTTTTTCTTTTGCTCTTTTTAATTGCGATTCCGATAAATCAATGCCTGTAACGTTATATCCACGTTTCGACAGTTCAATAGTGTGGCGCCCTGTTCCGCAACCAATGTCTATTATTTTTAATGATTTGTCAAAATTGATTTCTTTTTCGATAAAATCACATTCTCCGACAGTACCATGAGTGAAATTCTCGCTGTCGTATTTCAGTCCATAATTTTCAAATAATGCTTCGTACCATTGTTTTTTCATATTATTAATATTTATCACGGTCCACGGCACACGGTGTACGGTACACGGTACACGGTTCACAGTGGACGGTTTATTTATTTATTTGATTTGTATTCATTATTTTTGTGTCAAAATTTTTATTATTGTCATGCAAATTTACTCATTCACTCATTTACTCATTCACTACAAGGTGGACGACCGCAAGGGTGCGCCCCTACACTCATTAACTCATTCACTCATTCACTCATTCACTGATTTACTGTTTTATTAATTTCATAACATTAGTATCTGAATTGGTAATGATGCGTACAAAATATACTCCTTTTGGCAAGGCAGATATGTTTAAATCTGCTTTATTGCTATTATTATGTTGAGAAATAATAGTTTTTCCCATTAAATCTATCACTTCTATTTTATTGAAATTATTGTCCGATGTTATTGTTATATTGCTAAATGCAGGATTAGGTACAACCGAAAAACTTGTTGTACTCTTATTTTCCTTAATTCCTACAAAACAACTTCCATTCATTACATTGGCAGGAGGAGATTCGCCCCCATTTTCACACAACGCTGTAACTGACCATGTATGAGGAACAGTTGGGTCAAAATCCATATCTACAAAAGAAGTTTCGGAAATATTTGAGGCAATAATTGTGGCATCTCTATAAATATTGTAACTTGTTGGTTTACTTAAATTTTTAGGGGTAACTAATGCGGTAATATTCCAGTTACGGTTCAATGCACCACCCGTTAAATCATACAAAGTAGTCCAAACAGTGTCTGCTGTGCAAATAATATCACCTTTGTCAACGATTCTAGGACCGGCATCAAAAGCGGCAGGAGATGCTGGGTACGGCACCATTACCCGATATCCAATCCATAATTCTTTTGAAATATCAATAAAATAAGGTGAATTTAAAGTAATATCGTTCCATTGTTGATTCAAAACAGTTTGGTCTACATATTGCAAATAATCTAACTTACCGGGATCAGAGGGATGTGTACCTCCGCTCCATATATTAATAACCCAATCGAAATTTTGTTCTTGAAACGGGATAAAACTTACAACTGTGATTTCATCACCAGTAATAATGCCTGCTTCGGCTAAATCTTCGGGAGTAAATCGCATCACTGCATAAATATCTGTATATGTTTCAGAATAGCCGTATCCATCGACAAAATTATCATCACACCAAAATATCAACTGCTCTTCGTCTCTCTCTTTTGTAGCATTAATTTCCTTAGAACTTAAAACTGTTTTAGTAGGATTTGACCAATTTAATAAGGCATTACAATTTTCTGTAAAATCAACAGTTAACGAAGTAACCGTTGGGCAACCTCCACCCATAAACTCAAACCAAATAAATCCATCCATATCGTAAATGCTTGTAATTGGTTTGTTTGTATTGTTAAAAGCCCACGACTTCATACTTGGAGTACTATAATCTGTAAATGCATTATTATAATTCCTTTTTCCCGGATAGGTATTGAGAGTGGCAGCACTTGTAACTCCAGCATAAGTTAACGGTCTTGCATCCGGAATATCATAAAGAGAATGTGAGTAAACAGGGTACATTCGTTGCGGATGAGTAGCATTAACTGTATTAGTAATTTCAGCCTCAGCGATATCGGCATGAACCCTATAAATAAGCAGTCCGTTGTCTGGAACACACAAATCAAATTTAATATGTTGTCTGTTTTCCAATAAAAAATATTCATTATCAGTAGTTGTATTTACTCTGTAAGCGACAGGATTTTCGGCGGAATTAGGCATCATTATTATTGATGTGGGAGTATCCAAAATAGTTGGAGTAACCCATCCATATTGTGTTTTCACGTACATATTGTGGTGTGCAGGTACATTTCCCGCAACAAAATCAGGACTATTCCAACTCCCATGTGCCATCAAATCCCACTCCCCCGTCCCAATGTACTCATAGCCTGTATTTTCATCTGCGCCGTCTGTATCGTAAAAATCCGCTGCTCCAAAACCATGAGATAATTCGTGACAAATAACTCCTATTGTTGTAATATCGTCATAACAAGCTACTCCAAAAACTGTTATCAATAGCAACTCGGGCGAGCAAGAGTAAACTGAAATATATTTTCCATTTTTTTCGACGGGAGGTTCAAAACTCCACATGTGCGACCAAATAATTCCGGGAACGCCAACGGCTTCCATTCCGTAGCCTGCAAAAATAAAATGGAATCCGTCAACCATACCATCGTTATCGCTGTCGAAATCTTCAAAATTTATATTAGGTTCGGCTGCTACTTGTTGCGCCAACCACCTTGCAAGTTCTTGGGCACGTTCCCATCCACTATTTCCCGCATAATAAGCAATACTGTTAGGAGCATTATAAACCCCACATAACGTGATAGTTAAATCGAACTTATTGTAGGATGTTTCTCTAAAAAAATCTCTGACACTTCCCGAACCATTTTCAGTGTATCCTAATTGGTTCATAAGTGCATCAAATTGGCTCATCTCTATTCTAAAGTTGGTTTCAGGAAATTGGACAAAAGCGCAAAGGGCTTTATAGTTACCAATAAGTGCGTTTTCACCTCTTAATTCTTTTTTTTCTTCTTCACTTTTTTTTTCTATCTCCCAAACTTTAAACATTAATTGCCTTTGTATTTCACTGTAATGCAACCTTTTCACAATTGTGTTTAAAAAAGAATTGACTGAATCGTCTCTTTTTTCGATATCAGTTGCAATATAATCCGAAGGGCATAAGTTTCCGTTTTCGTCTAATTGGGCATAAGTGAGGTAACCTGCCTGATTCAAGAGTAACGTGTAGCCATCCATAGATTCATACCAATGTATCTTCTCATCACCTTTAAGCCTGACTGTTAAAGTATTGCCATCAGGTTGTGTAAAAGATATCGGAGCCGTAATTGCTGGTACTGCCAGCAAATTTGAAGTCATTATTAGCACTAATGCTAATAAAATCAATGATTTAAATGTAAATTTTGTCATAATATTATATTTTATTTTTTATCCACTAATTACACTGATTATCACTAATTTTTGTAGGTTTATCACCATTTTCGAATCGAAATTCCATATACAATTAAAATACAAAAGTATAATAATTTTTGGAATTCAAAGCTCGAATATGAAAAAAAAATACTACCTAATAAATTACCATTCTAACCTGCATTATTCATAAAGCAAGTATGTCATATAGTTTAACGGCATCTGTGAGGTCGACCCTTTGTGGTCGTCATGAATGATATGGTGATAGAGATTGTAGGGGCAACACTTGCGGTTGCCTAAATAAAATAAAAGGAAGAGGATTGTGTAGAATAAAACGGGCGAGGGCAAGCCTCGTACTCACTACTTACATCTCGCTACTCACACCTCACATCCCGCTACTCACTCACTACTCACTACTCACTACCCACATCTCACTACTCACTACTCACATCTGACTACTCACATCTCACATCTCACATCTCACAAATGAAACAATTTCCGTCTCACTGCGATTAAAGCTGTTTTAAAGTCGCTAAAAGAGGCAAATTGTCCAATGTTTTTTATAATAAAAGCGGGATTTAAATAGAATTGTAAATTATTTCTAAAAAGCAATTTTTCCATTTCTTTGCTCGACAAATTTGGATAGTTAAGTATTGAGCGGTGCTGTACGTCGGTCGGTATATATTCTCCTCCTGCAATCCAACCGTTAGTTTTTGCTAATTCATAAAATTCTGTTCCCGGAAATGGTGAAACAATATTAAACATTACTTGACTTATTTTCAGAGATTTAACCTTTCTAAAAGTATCTTTTATTGTTTCTTTGGTTTCAAGCGGGCTTGTGCCTATTAGAATGTTCAATTTAATGGGTACTTTATATTTTTTTAGTAGTTCAATACCTTCAAAAATTTCTTTTGATGTTAAACCTTTTTTTATGTAATTCAGAATGTTATCATTAAAACTTTCTACTCCAAGGTCAACAAAACGACAATTAGATTTATGTAGAATTCGCGCAACTTCTTCAGTAATAGCGTCTGCTCTTGCTTGACAACCCCACACAAAACTGTGTTTTGTCACAACATCGCAAATTTGGCGTAAACGATTTTCGGTAGTAACAAAATTATCATCAATAAAAGTGATAGCCCGATAACCCTTAATGGCAAGCATATCTAACTCAGCAACAACATTTTCAACAGAACGATATGAAATAGGAGGTTTTTTATTAGTATTATTTTTATACTCAATTTCACGTGCAAATGTAAGAGAACTTGGCACGCAATATATACATTTGAATGGACAATTTCTACTTGAAAGAACAGTAGTGTAAGGCTGTTTCTTTAATTTAGGGTTTGAATAAGGATATTGTTCGATGAAATGACGGGCAGGAAAAGGGAGAGAATCAAGGTTTGTAATCAGTTCACGTTGAGGATTGTGAACAATTTTGCCTGAATTAATAAATGAAATACCTTTTATTTGATTAAAATCCTGTTGCTTTGAAATATTTTTAATTAACTCTTTTACAGTATGTTCGGGTTCCCCGCGAACAACAATCACTTTTTCGTCTGTAATTAGTTTTTCCTTGTAATATGTAACTCCGGGTCCCATTGTAACAATCCAAACTTTTGGATGATATTTTCTAATTAATTGAATAGTTTTTAGGTCAGTTTCCAATGAAAGATTTACACACCACATCATATAACAGTCGCTGCGGTCATTTTCAAGAAATTTAATTAAGTTATTTTCTTTTTTATTTTCAATAACAAAATCTTTGTAATGAACATCATGTTCTTGCTCAAGGATAGCGGCAACGGTTAGTTCATAAATATTTGGCATTGGATAAACTAAACGAGTACAGCCAGCCGTTCTTTCAGCAGGAAGTCCATTGTCAAGGGATGGAGGTACGATAAAGGTTATTTTCATTTAGTATTCAGTTTTCAGTATTCAGTTTTCAGTATTCAGTATTTAGTATTCAGTATTCAGTATTTAGTATTTAGTATTCAGTATTTAGTATTTAGTATTTAGTATTTAGTATTTAGTATTCAGTATTTAGTATTTAGTATTTAGTATTTAGTATTCAGTATTCAGTATTTAGTATTCAGTATTTAGTATTTAGTATTTTTTTGCTTGTCTGAATAAATGAATAACTGAATTTATAGATTTTTATTGTGTAACTATTGTTATATTGGTGCTATTATGGATACACAAAATAGACGTTTCAAGAAAAACAATTAAATAAAAAAAATTGTTTTTATCAAAATTTTTTTGGCAATTAAAAAAAAAGCAATACCTTTGCAAAAATTTTTTTTAACAGAAATAGTGCTATTATTGTGAAAATTAGGTAATTAGATGAAAATATAAAATTGCAATTAAAAAAATTTTTTTATAAAAAATAATAAAATATACACGATTACGTTTTACAGACAAAATAATTTTTGAAAAAAAACAGAATTATTTAATAAAAAATGAAACCTTTTTTTTCAGAAAAAGTAAAAGGGGAAAATTTAGGAAAAAATATTAGAATAGAAAATAATAATAGAAAAAATTTCAATAAATAGCTATGAGATTTAACATCAGATTATTAAGTGCAGTTTCCTTAGCAGGTATATTATTAACTTCTTGCTTAGGCGGCAACAAAGGCTCGTCCTCGACTACCGGTTGGGGATACAACAACCCCGCATTTGGCGGATTTGAATATAAATCGGGGTACGAACAAGAAACAGGTCCGGGGCTCGTTTTCATTGAGGGTGGTTCTTTTATCATGGGACAAACCGATGAAGATGTAATGAAAAATTGGGATAATCTACCCAGACGTGTAACCGTTCCATCATTTTATATGGACGAATCGGAAATCACTAACACTGACTACCGCGAATATTTATATTGGTTAGGTCGTGTTTATACAGATTTACCGGAAGTTTACAGAAATGCTTTGCCTGATACGTTAGTATGGCGCAGACCCACTGCTTACAATGATCCATACGTGGAAACATATTTTAGGCATCCAGCATTTGCTGACCACCCCGTTGTTGGTGTAAATTGGTTACAGGCAAACAACTATTGTCAATGGCGTACCGACCGCGTTAACGAGTTAATTTTGGTCGAAAGAAAAATTATTGAATTAGACGTTGTTAATCAACAAAATTCTGAAAATTTTAATACAGAAGCCTATTTGTTAGGACAATATGAACCTACGCAAGGAAAACGCCCGATGCCTGATTTAGACCCTAACAATGATACTCGCCGAGTTAGGCAAGATGACGGAATTCTTTTGCCAAGATACAGGCTACCTTCTGAAGCCGAATGGGAATACGCTGCCCTCGGACTAATTGGTAATTCATCCGAAGAACGGCTTACTGATAGAAGGATTTATCCATGGGACAATCATTACGTCAGAAATTCAACAAGAGGTAAAGAAAGAGGTCGAATGATGGCAAACTTTGTTAGAGGAAACGGTGACTTTATGGGTATGGCAGGTGCATTAAACGACGGCGGCGACATTACCGTTAAAGTAAAATCATACTATCCTAATGATTATGGGTTGTATGATATGGCAGGAAATGTGAACGAATGGGTCGCAGATGTATATCGTCCACTTTCATTTGAAGATTTTGAAGAGTTCAACCCTTTCAGAGGAAATATTTTTCAAACAAAAGAATTAGATGCCGAAGGTATTGTTGTCGATAAAGATGAGTACGGACGTATCAGATATAGGAACGAAACTGATGCCGATATAGGAAACAGATATAATTACAGAACGTCTGATGTCCGAAATTTTAAAGATGGCGACCCAGCATCGAACATCGTACCCGGAGACGGATGGGCAGGCGCACAAGCAAACACAACGGATATGTACAATCTTTCCGTACAACATGGAAGTTTGGGAAGTTTAGTTTCTGACCGCTCAAGAGTTTATAAAGGAGGCGGATGGCGAGATAGAGTATATTGGCTTAGCCCCGGCGCAAGAAGATTTTTAGACGAGCGCGAAGCAAGAGACGACTTAGGTTTCAGATGCGCAATGACAAGAGTAGGCGCACCAACCCAAGCTGGTAAAAAAAGAAGATAATCCATTATTCTCATAATTTAAATGAGCCGACTTAGGTCGGCTTTTTTTATAACTTTTTATATGAATATCAATAAGTTATATAGTTACTATAAGTTATGTTCTGCAATTTCTATTGATAGTAGAATTATAAATAAGAATGAAATGTTCTTCGCACTAAAAGGCGACAATTTTGACGGAAATCAATATGCCCTACAAGCCTTGGAAAAAGGGTGTAAATATGCAGTTGTTGATGACGAAAACTTAAAAAATAACAAGAACTGCCTTTTAGTTGACAATGTAGAGGCAACTTTGCAGGAATTAGCAAAACACCATCGAAAAACCTTAAACATACCAACAATAGCCATTACAGGCTCAAACGGCAAAACTACTACAAAAGAATTGACCGCCGCTGTTCTTTCAAAACAGTACAAAACATGGTTCACAAAAGGAAATCTGAATAATCATATTGGAGTGCCTCTAACCTTACTTAGTATGCCCGACAACACTGAAATTGCCATTATAGAAATGGGCGCAAACCATATCGGCGAAATAGATTTTTTATGCAATATTGCTCTCCCCGATTTTGGAATAATTACTAATGTTGGAAAAGCACACTTAGAAGGCTTTGGAACCTTTGAAAACATAATGAAAACAAAAGCAGAACTTTACCGATTTATTGAAAAATTTGGAAAATTTTCTTTCTTTAATTCTGATAATAATTATTTGAAAAATATGCTCAAAAAAGGTCAGTTCGTTAGTTATGGAACAGACCGCAATGATTTTGTTTTCGGTAGGAATATCATAGCAAAACCATTCCTCGAATTTGAATGGTCAAAAAAAGAAAACCCGAAATGGAACAAAGTAAAAACGCAACTAACAGGTGCTTATAATTTTGAAAATGCAATGGCTGCAGTCTGTATTGGTACATATTTCAACGTTACATCCGAAAAAATAAAGAATGCCTTATCTGAATATATCCCTCAAAACAATAGGTCGCAATTGATTTATTCTGCAAAAAACAAAATTTTACTTGACGCATACAACGCAAATCCCGCAAGTATGAAAGTTGCAATTGATAATTTTAATGAAATTGAAGGCAAAAACAAAGTTTTGATTATCGGTGAAATGAAAGAACTCGGAAAAGAAAGCCGCAAAGAACACGAACTTTTGCTCGAACTAATCAATGCGATAAATTTTGATAAATGTTTTTTAATAGGAAAAGAATTTCAATCGTTGACTTTTGAATATCCTAAATATATTTGGTTTGAAACAATAATTCAATTATCTGACCACTTAAAAAAAAATCTTTTATCTGAAAAGTTTATTTTTATTAAAGGATCACGTGGAAACCAATTAGAAAAAATATTAAAAGAGATATGAATGAGTGAATTAGTGAATGAGTAAATGAGTGTAGGGGCGCACCCTTGCGGTCGTCTGCCTTGTAATAAATGAGTAAATCAGTGAATCAGTGAATGAGTAAATGAGTGAATGAGGGAATGAGGGAATGAGTGTAGGGGCGCACCCTTGCGGTCGTCAACCTTGTAATAAATGAGTAAATGGGTGAATGAGAACAAAAATCAAAATTCCTCTGACTAACTCCGTAACGCGATGCATTGAATTTATTGAAATGAGTTAAACGTAGATAACCCCGAATAAGCGTAAGCGCAATTCGGGGCATATAACAAACGAGTGAATGTGCAATTAATAGTAAGCCAAGAGATATGAGTAATGAGAAGATACAATTAAAAAAGAGACTCCAAAGGAGCCAAATATTTGTAGGGGCAAACTTGCTTGTTTGTCCGAATGTATCGGCAAAAATAAGTCGGGGTGGCGGGATTCGAACCCACGGCCTCCACGTCCCGAACGTGGCGCGCTACCGGACTGCGCTACACCCCGAAATAAAATGCAAAAATAC
>Ga0099364_10004166_pt1 | contig 21990 bp, 15 predicted proteins | sample TergutTh196P3_FD_73070 | JGI IMG/M metagenome (GOLD analysis project Ga0099364, IMG submission 73070) | Microcerotermes parvus P3 segment gut microbial communities from Pointe-Noire, Republic of the Congo - Th196 P3 | ecosystem: Host-associated > Arthropoda: Insects > Digestive system > Gut ...
CAGAAATGCGGTCTATTAAATTTAATCTCATTCCAAATTTTAAGCCAATTATCAGCTCTCCCATACTCATTACGGTGATGCTTGTTTCCTGTTCGATCCATGCATCCAATGCGACTGCGGTTCCTTTGCTCCCCCTTTTTATAAAAGATTTGGCCCTGAGCGCTTCCCAGGTGCCCACATTTGTTGGTTCCAGCACAGGAATTGTATTGGGAGTCGGAGCCGCGTTCACTGCTCTGGCGGCAGCCCTTGTAGGCAGGTTTTCTTCCCGGATAGGGTATTGGAAGACCCTTTTTTACTTTCTTTTTGCAGGGGCCATAATGACAATTCCACAGGCCTTTGTAAGCAATATTTTTCAGCTCACTGTACTCAGGGCCATGTCCTCGTTTTTTATTGGCGGAACAATTCCGGTTATTAATGCCCTGATTGCTATTTCCTCGGAAAAGGAACATCAGGGAACCATCTATGGAGTTAATGCTTCGGTAAATTCTGTAGGTGGGGCTTTGGGGCCCATGATCGGATCAGCAGTAGCCATTGGGAGCAACAGGGCAGTTTTTTTGGCTGCAGCTCTTATTCTTGGTTTATCCGCATGGAATGTAAAACGACGCACGCCCCAAGCTTCCTGAAGGGGATGTGTTTATTGCCGGCCTAATGCTCTTGTAAAATTCACCAATACAATAACTCTGTTATCGCCAATCAGGACCAAAATCGATTTCATCCTCCCAATCGTCATAAAGAGCATCCAAAATATCAAGTCCTTCGTAACCCCAATCGTCATCATCATCGTAATCCCAAAAGTCATCCTCCCAAAGAACATCATCGTAATCACTGCCAACCGCGTTATTAGACACCCCCGAAGGCAAGGGCAACGGCACATCAACGTCAGTGCTTTCACCCGTGACATTCCGGATAGTCTCCATAACCGCAACAAAAGATGTATACGGTGTCATTATGTTGTACTTTAACCCGAGTTCGGTTATGACTTCTTTCGGCACGCCATGTTCGGCAATGTCGTTGCGAGTTATATTGTCTGTGTTATCATAATCCGTGAATCTTTCTATTTTCTTGCGTGCCCACAAATATTTAAGCGCATTGTTTGACTCTAAGGGTTTGACTTCGGAAAGGTCGATGTTTTGAGCAAAGTCAGAACTCCCGGTTTTACCGACAATCTGTACCGAACCGTTGGGCGAGCCTCGCCATTTACCTGTCAAGACAATAGGTTTTTGTGCGAAAAGCACGGAAAATCCACCCGGCGGCTCTAAGTCATATACGTTAAAGCCGCTGTATGATATTTCAATATCCCTTAAAATCGGCGTGCTGATGTATGAGCGAAAAAGTGCGGTAGCTTCGGGAATATCCTTAGGACCTGTCACCACAAAAGCTTCGCCCGCGCCCGCATTTGCCATGCCTTCAATCAAATAGCGATTAGTCCCTTCTCCCACACCAAAGGCAAAGAAATTTGTATTATCTTGACTGTTCCGGATTTCTTTGATGTTTTCAAAGACCGCTCGCTCAGTGTCGATATATCCATCAGTTAAGACAACAACGCTCCTCGAATGGGTGTTTTCGTCCATTGGAATGTCAAGCGTGGTTTTAACAGCCATCGCCAATTCTGTGCCACCGCCGCCAAAACTACGATTAATCAAATTTATCGCTCTGCCAATATTTTCCTCTGTACCTCTCACCGATTTTGGAGACATTCGGGTTGCTCTGCTGTCGAATAAGACTAAATTAAAAGAGTCTATGCTTCTAAGTTCAGTAAGGAAGTTCTTCAAAAGTTCCTTTGATGTATCAAGCGGAAATCCGGACATAGAACCCGATGTGTCAAAAATAAAGATATATTCGCGCGGCGGTAATCTTTCAACCCTCGGGCGTTCCGGCGGTTGGACCATCAACATAAAGAAGTTTTCTTCCTCGCCGTCCAATAGCATTAATCCGCTTTCAATCCCCTGCCCTGCAAGTTTATATTGCAGTATAAAGTCACGGTTGCCGGCGAAATCTTCAGGTTCGGCAAGAGTTATTTGCGTGGTTGAATCGTCAAGTTTAGCAACATTAACCTTGTGCGATTTGCTCTGTGCATGTGTCAGAGGTATTCCTGCCGAAATATTAACGGTGATATTATATTTTTCATCGGGAGTTTCACCCTCACTTAGATATGGAATCGCTACCCTTCCACCGGAATTTCCTCCCTCTGTTCCACCGGAATAACGCGGTCCGACAACGGTTGGAAAGACAAATTCATAAACACTGTCGGTCGGGACAATGAACTCAGTATAATGTAACTCAATAATCACGACATCTTGCGGCATAATATTCGCAACACTCATAGAAAAGACGTTCGGTCTTTCTTGCTCTAATAAAGATGCGCTCTGCCCTGCTTCACGCGCCCGCTCAAACTCCTGCCTTGCTTGTTGACGTTCTCTAATTTGCGCTGTTATGACATCATCGCCGATTTGCATTTTCATGCCATGTACAGCGGCTCTTGTGGAAGCGGGAAATACATACTGTGCGTTTATTGGCTGTGCTCCCAAATTTTGATAGGTCTGAGTAAGATAAACATCGGCAATTACTCCGTTTATCGAAACTTTGACATCGGTTTCTTTCAATGGAAAACTGTCTAACGCAGGGTCGTCCCCTTCTATAAAAAAGTAAGGGGAAAGACTTACATCACTGTCATCAATGTTTTCAGCAGAAAAAATCGTTGTAGTGAAAGCTGTAAACGCTAAGCTAAGACTCAATGCTAAAGAAATAATTTTCATTTTATAACCATGCCCTTTCTGCACAATAAAATCAACGTCTTTTATAGTATTTAAGTTTTATTATCCAACTCAATAATTCCCCGCAACAATCTCAAAAAAGCTTTGTGGGTGAGCGCACACCGGGCAGCCGCCGGGGGCGTTTTTTCCGCTGTGTTCGTGACCGCAATTTCTGCAAACCCAAACCTGCTCATCGTCTTTCTTGAAAACTTTGTCTTCTTGTATGTTTTTCAAAAGAGCAAGGTATCTTTTTTCATGCTCTTTCTCGATTTTGCCGACAGCCTCAAACAAATAGGCAATTCTGTCAAAGCCCTCTTCCTTGGCTTCCTCTGCCATTTTGGCGTACATATCGGTCCATTCGTGGTTTTCGCCTGATGCCGCTGCTTTTAAATTGGCAATTGTGTCCGGCATTTTGCCGTCATTCAGCAGTTTAAACCAAATTTTCGCGTGTTCTTTTTCATTTTCGGCAGTTTGAATAAAAAAGTCGGCGACCTGTTCATAGCCCTCTTTTTTTGCAACTGATGCATAATACGTGTACTTATTTCGCGCCTGCGACTCCCCTGCAAAGGCTTGCATTAAATTAGCCTCGGTTTTAGTTCCTTTCAAGTTTAACATTTTTAGTCTCTCCTTTTTTTATAAATTTTTGGATAGCAGCGAAACTTTGTTCGCTCATATCGTGCTCAATTTTACAAGCATCATGTAATGCCGTTTGCTTGTCTACCCCTAACGAAATCAGCCAGTCGGAAATAATTGTATGTCGTTCATACATAGTTTTGGCGATTTTGCGCCCCTCATCTGTCAAGGTTATATGCCCGTCACTGTCTGACACAATCAGCCCACTTTCACGCAATTTTCTCATCGCAACGCTGACACTGGGCTTTGAAAATCCGAGCTCATTCGCAACATCAACAGAGCGCACCGGTTTTTGCCCGTGACTTAACATTAAAATTGCTTCTAAATAATTTTCAGCTGATTCTTTCACTTTTTCAAAAACGTCCTTTCAGAAACACGCTTATATTTGCCCTGTAAGATAACGCTCAAATTCCCTCTTATCTTGACAGCGTTCAAGCGCGTCGGCTTTGTTGATAATCCCTTGCCTTGTGAGGTTTGCCAAATTTTGGTCAAGGGTGAACATTCCCCTTGCCCTACCTGTGGAAATCATATTTGGTATTTGGAATGTCTTTCCGTCTCTGATTAGCGCGGCAATAGCCTCGGTATTGGTCATAAGCTCAAGGCAAGCTACCCTGCCCTTCCCGTTAGCCGTTGGAACAAGTGTCTGCGAGACTACACCCACTAAGTTATTCGCCAACTGCGAGCGACACTGCCCTTGAGAGTGAGGTGGATAAACGTCAATAATACGGTCAAGCGTTTCGGCTGCCCCCGTGGTGTGAAGCGTTGACATAACAAGGTGCCCCGTTTCAGCGGCGGTAACTGCTGAGTTTATAGTCTCGAAGTCCCTCATCTCACCCACGAGTATAACATCAGGGTCTTCACGAAGGGCGGCTCTCAACGCCCCCGCAAACGAGACAACATCGGCGTGAACCTCTCTTTGGTTTACCATCGATTGCTTATGGGTATGTATATACTCAATCGGGTCTTCAATCGTGATAATGTGCGAATTTTTGTTGCGGTTAATATGGTCAACCATTGCGGCAAGGGTGGTGGATTTACCCGAACCGGTAGGCCCCGTCACCAACACTAAACCACGCGGTTGTAGTGAAAAATCAGCAAGTAATGGGGGCAATTTCAAGTCAGTAAGAGTCGGAATGTCATTCCTCAATAAACGAAGGGCAACAGCGTGATAACCCCTTTGGCGGTAAACGTTGACCCTGTGTCTCATTCCCGATACGCTGACGTATGAAAAGTCGGCATCCTCGCCCTTTTGAATGATTTGCTTTTGGACTGCTGTGGTGATTGCATTTATTACGTTTATTATAACCGGCTCAGTGCAATCGGGGTAGCCCCCCATTTTAGAAATTTTGCCGCGTATACGCATCATAGGCGGCAGTCCGGCGGTAAAATGCACGTCGGAAGCATCTAAATCCCTCGCCTCGTCTAATATCGAGTTAATTTCAATATCTCTCATACAGAAAAATCCTTTCTACACACTATAGGTTGCTTTGACTAATTCGTCCATTGAGGTTTTGCCTTCTTTTACCATTTCCGCCACGTTATGGCGCAATAGTTTAGTGCCGTTTTTGATTGCCATTTCTTCAATTTCCCCTGCCGTTCCGCCTGCCGAAATTACTTCTTTTATCGCGCTGTTGGTGACAATAATTTCGTGTATAGCGGTTCTGCCCTTATACCCGGTGATGCTACATTCGCGACAGCCGCCTTGCAACGGCTCATAAATTTCAATCGGCTCTTTGATTCCTATCAACCTTAAATCAGCAGGGTCGTCAACCATTTTCTTAACCTTGCAGGTCGGGCAAAGTAGCCTTACCAACCTTTGCGCGACAACGCCGATAAGAGAGCTTGCCACCATATAAGGGGCAACTCCCATATCACAAAGACGCAAAATCGTCCCGGAGGCATCGTTGGTGTGAAGTGTTGATAACACAAGGTGCCCCGTGATTGCCGCACGTATTGCTATGTCGGCAGTCTCGCCGTCGCGAATCTCACCCACCATTATAACATCAGGGTCTTGACGAAGAAGTGACCTCAACGCCGCCGCAAATGTCAGTCCTGCCGGCGCGTTAATTTGAACCTGGTTAATTCCGTCCATCTTTTTCTCAACCGGGTCTTCAACCGTCACAAGGTTAACTTTAGGAGAATAAAGCGCGCCCAATGTTGCATAAAGCGTAGTAGATTTACCCGAACCCGTGGGCCCCGTAACCAACATAACGCCGTGAGGACAGCGAATAATCGACTTGAACATCTCATAGTTATATTCAGTCATACCAAGCTCTGTTACCGGTCTCGCCTTTTCGTCACCGGTCGCCAAAAGACGAAGCACTGCCTTTTCCCCATAAACAGCAGGTATAGTCGAAATACGCAAGTCAAGGTTGGTGCCATCAACAACCGTTCCCGCCCTGCCGTCTAACGGTATACGCCGCTCGGCTATATTCATAGCCCCGATAATTTTCAAACGGGTAATAAGTGCCTGGTGCGCTTGAACTTTAACAGTCATCGCTTCAACCAATTCCCCGTCAATACGCATACGAATACGTGTGCGGTCTTTAAACGCCTCGATGTGAATATCCGATGCCCCTCTTCTGAACGCCGTCTCGATAAGCTGATTGACAAGCCGAACAACCGGCGCGTTATCGACTCTTTCATCGCTCGCCGCCTGTTCAGCCTGCGCTTTGGTTGCTTTTGTATCGTGATATTCTTTGTTGAGGTCGTCAACCACACCCGAAACATTCGATTGAGAATAAATACGCCCAATCGCTTCCATAATCGATGAACGTGTCGCCAACATGGGATAAATTTCCATCCCGGTGGTGATTTTAAGCTCTTCAAATATAAAGAAGTTAATCGGGTCGTTTGTCGCAACATAAAGCCGCCCGTGACTTACTTTATATCCAATACAGATATGCTTTTTGGCTAATGCCTCAGGAATTTTCTTTGCTGATTCAACATCAATTTTCGTGGTAGTTAAATCAACAAAAGGCACTTTCAAGCGCGTTGAAAGCGCGTGAAGTAATTGCGTTTCAGACACATAGCCCAACTTTAACATGAAATCACCTATTTTCATGTTATCGGGATTGTCTTTGGGATTCTTTTGTTTCTCAAGCGCGCTGTTCAACTGCTCTTTTGTAATAAAGCCGCTTTCCAACAAAATATCGCCGATTCTTATGTTTTGTGTAGTATTAGGTTTCATAAGCCACCTTCTTTAAATTTTATTTGCATTTTTTTTTGTTATATGGTATATTATTAATAACAAATTTAAATATGGAGGAATTTTAACGTGGAAACTGTTGTATTTGAAATTATAATCTGTTTTCTCTTCTTTGCGTTGGGGGCGGCAACGGGAAGTTTTCTCAACGTTGTAATTATGCGTTCAATCAAAAAAGAGAGCTTTACCAAGGGTCGCTCGCACTGCCCTTTCTGCGCTCAAACACTTAAAGCCAAAGAACTTATTCCTATTTTCAGCTTTTTGTTTCAGGGTGGAAGGTGTCGCAACTGTAAAGAGAAACTTTCGTTTCAATACCCAATCGTTGAGACTTTGACAGCGTTCGCCTTCGTGTGGGCGTACTGTGAGTTCGGGCTTTCGATTCGCCTTGCATTCGCGCTGATTTTATTCGCGGTACTTATAGAGTTGAGCGTTAACGACCATAAAACGGGCGAAATTCCCTATCACTGTAGTATTATCATAGCAGGGTTGGGGGTAATTGCGTTTGTGATGTCCTTTTTCAACTATTCTATTCATGAGACGTTTTGGTATGAACACATCATCGGTTTATTCATTATCTCTGTGCCTTTCATGCTCCTCGCCTTCTTCGGGGCTATGGGCGGCGGTGATGTTCACCTTATGGCGGCGGCGGGGTTGTTGCTTGGGTGGGCGATTGTTCCGTCTGCGTTGATTGGCTTCTTTGTCGGGGCAATAGCGGGTGTAATCATAAAACTCTCCACAAAATCGGGAATTATAAGGTTCGGTCCCTATCTCTCCATCGGCATCGCTATCGGCTATGTCTATGGAAAAGAAATTATTGAAGGCTATAAGTCTTTATTATATTAAAACATCTCTAATCGCCAAAATCAAAGCGTTTATAAAATATGACAATATATTCATGTTCGCTCGCGTTCTCATGATAGTTGGGATAGTCGGGGTGTTCTTCGTATGCTTTAGCATAGTTGTCATCATCGGGTGCGTTGGTTCTTATGTTTTTGTTTAAGAGAAAGAAACTTTTAGTCCTCTCAAGCGACAAAGGCTCGGGGACTAAATCAGGGCCCTGTGCCATCGGGGTATATGACACCCTCATAAAACTTTCGTTACCGAAAATCGCCTCTAATCTCATGGGAAACGTCAAGTCATTATAAAAATAATCATAATAGACGGCGTTAGGGCTTGGCAAGTCCCCTACAGCCCCTGAGGAAGAGACAAAATCACCGACTGTTCCGATGGGTTCAATTTGTGTCAGTTCCTCCGTTAAGCGGTTATAACTGTCTCGCGCATCATAGATTTTTCCGTTTGTGCGGTTGAGTATGATAATGCCGTTCAGCAGGTTTTCGTCGTCGCTTTCACTCCAAAATTCGCTGAGTTCATCTTCGAGTTTTGCGTTAAAGATATATACAACGTTAGCTTTCAGCAGTCTGCCTTCGATATAGTTTCCTAATTCAACGGCGATTAGGTCCGCCTTTGAGTTTCGGCGGATTGAGTTAGCTAATGAGCTGACAGGCGAGAAAATCAACGCCATTGCCGTTAAAAGAACCCCTATTATAGCGGTAGACACCAACATCTCCACAAGTGTAAAACCCTTGCGCGACTTTAAAACTGTTAAGTTGAAAACCATCACCGCCTTTTCAAAAACACAATTATGAGTTTACTAAAATATGTTTCTATGTAATCGGAACATAAAGGTCGGAGTTCCCACCCGTTCCTCTTCTAAACTCGGCGAGATTTACGTTTGGTGCTCCAAAATAGCCTGCAAAATTGTTGTTGGGTGAAGGGACCGACGAATTATAATAAAACCGCAGTCTTATTTGAACAGCCCCTTTCATGTTAGATAGCCTTAAGTAGTTGTGTTTTTGGGCAAAAACCCCGACACCGTGAGTCATTTCTAATTGCCGAACTGTGGCGTTTACGGCATGTGCACTTACTAAGCGCGCCTGAACAAACGGCGGCAGTCTTATGGTGGTAGCATAGTTAGTCCCCGACACGCCGATAGAATCATCCTCGGGCGACACAGCCTCAAACGTAAGCAAGTATTCATATTCACGGTCGTATATAACAGTTCCGGTCGGCTCGGGATAATCAAAGCTCTCTTCCATTTCGTCGTCTAAGCCGCGTATAACGCTCTGTGTCATGGTTATTGCGGGGTTTCCGACAGCAAACGCGTGGGTTGAGAAGAATTTATTGTCGGTCATTCGGTCAACCTTAGCTTGATTGAAGGGTCTGCCCCCCACTAATTCTTTAAGCAGTTTTTCTTCATATTCTCTTAAATCATAGCGTGGCTTGCTTATGAAAAAATTCGCATCTTGTGCCGTAAAAGATGAATAATAAGCTTCTATTTTTATGCTATCGCCGTTAGTGCCGGTAAATTGCTGAACATGTTCTAACTCGGAAACTCTTTCATCGCCAACGTTAAAAATTGAGCCATCGGCAATAAGAGATAATTGGTTTTCGTGTTCTCTCACCAAAGTGTTATTTTGGTCGTAAAACATTATAGACAGCGCAAGCACGCGCAGAGCCATCATAGACATTAATGCAAATAATCCTATGGCCATTACACATTCGACTAACGAAAACCCTTTTTTCGTTCTAAGCAGCGCGCTTATGTTCGGTCTTTGCGCGGTGTCATCTTGCACGCGCTTATTTGAGAAAAGCACAGACATTACTAAAGAAAAAAAATTCACAGCGCACAATATCCTTTCATAACGACTATCTGAATCCCATGCCGCTGAAGGTTGAGAGTTCTTTGGTTACTCCGTTGAGATTAGCGTCACCGCATTTACAGTCGAAACAAGTAACCCACTCAAGAACACCCTCGGCGTTAGTCACAAGGTTACAACAGTTTCCGATTTCGCCGCCTTTATTGACGCAGGCCGGGCAACCGCAACCGCAGGTGTCACCCTCTTCGTAAGCTTCTCCGTGAAGTCTTGATACAACGTCACGGGTGAATTTATGCGGATTAAACCCTCCCATGTTGAAGTCGGGTTGATAGGTTTGGTTCGGGCGAACCAAGCCCGCGTAATAGTTAGCAGGCATTAAATGAACCATCGCCACATTTTGGTCGTCTGTGGTTTGAATGTATGATGCCGACAGGTTAGCCCCTATATGTATGTTGTCTTTTTCATGTACAAGCGATGTGCTGAACGGGCTGTAAATATAGCCGTACATCAATACATCATTGGGGTAATATCTGTTTGCCCTTGTGTAAGGCTGTTGTGCTAAATTAGCGGCGGTAAAAGGCTCATCTGTCATCTCAATTTGACCGTAGTGATTATTATTAACAATGAATATATTGTTATGTAAAAACAACGGGTGGTCGGGATAAGGGGTATATCCGGGCATTGGTTTTGAATATTTCGCAATTAGATTTGAGCCGAAACTCGGACTTGTGAATTGTTTCAATAGGAACGCCCCCGGGCTTTTCTCGTCTGTGAGTGCTGCCCCCCTGCAATAAAAACAAAAGCTTCTTGCATCCGATTCACACATCGCTTCGGGGTGTATATGCTTCATTATGGTTTCGACTGTTCTGTCACTTCTTGCCGAAAGGTGTGTTTCCAACGTCCAAGCTTCGTGCCCGATAAACAGACCTTTTATATCCCTTTGGTCGTATACGGGGCTTATGTCTGTTCCGGTTATTGGGTCGATTTCAGTGTCCATGAAGAACACCACGCTTCCAGCTCCTCTGACTAACACCTTCACGTCTATGTTGTTTCCCTTTGCCCACTTGAATACTCGCGGATTTGTCCATTCGTCAGTTGTGCAAAGGCGTATGTATATATCTCTGTGAGTGGTTGGATTGTCCGGGTCTACACCCACACCCACGGTTGTGTCTATAATCAACCTTCTATATTGGTCCCAATCAGCCATAGTGTCAATATAGCCATGGTCGGTAACATGAATAATTCCATCGTCATCAGGCAAAAACGCCCCGTTTAATTCGCTGTTCAAAACTATTCTGTTGCCCGTTTCTTTAGAGGTTTTTATGTTCATATGCTCAAAGCCCCAGTTGTTGAGGTTGGCATCAACATCCCATTGTGGGAACACTTGTGGCGACAAACGTTCTTCAACCCAATCGGACTCTTTATAGCGCGGCCCTTCGTAATCGGGTTCATCGTAATCGGGATTTTCACCACCTGCATAATCGACAAATTGGTATTCTAATTTAGCGATTTTTCCCGATGGTGGTTCTTCAACATCGGGTTCAACATAACGCGGTAATACTTTTCCGACAATTTCTTTTCTCTCCCCGTTTGCAAGAATGGTTGGCGGCTCATGATTTCCTATGATTTCGCCATCGGGAGACAGAACGTGAGAAAGCATGATGACTTTTCCGTCAGATGTATACGGGGAATCATAATCTTCAAGAGAGGTGAGTTTGGGTTTTCCGTCTGCCCCGAAAGTTCTCTCGACAGTTTCCCGGTTGAGATACTCGAAACATTCTTCAATTGTTTCAAATTCAAAATCGGCACCGAGACCAATCGCCGACAAAAAGTCGCCTTGACTTTGAATAACACTGTCCTGCGGAAAATATAACTCGTTTATATCTAAGTCTTCATCAAGAGTGCGATAAACCGGCCACGCTTCTGTGGTTCCCCACGGAAAAATTCGCTCTTCTTCTGAAGAAAACGATTCTAAACCATGCCCCGTCATTGGGTTGGGATTATAAGGCGTTCCATCAGGAAAACGAAATCTTCCTCCGCGCAAAGAGCCAAAAGAGCTGTTAATAAAGTTGTTGAAAGAGTTCACCGCCGCCGGTATGCCGCTTTGATTTATTAAATCTAACTCTAACTGCAAGGCATCTCTTTGAATATACAGATGACCGACTAAGTTATATCTTTCTTCTTCTATAGCCTCTCGTTCTTCCGGGTCTTCAATTAACTCTAAGTCAATTTCAAAAACAGGCTCGTTATTCTCAATATATTCAATTTGACCGCTTATTGAGGATAACTCTTCGCCCTTTTCATCTCTTAAATCGTATTGTGCGTTCATGTTATTTATGTGATTGTCCATCTCAGAGTCTGCGTTGTTCATCATTTCGGGGGCTGTAATTTTGCCGCCGAAGTAAAATGTCGCGCTGCCTAAATTGCTTCCGACATTACTGTTTGAGTGGTTGGTGAGAATTATGTCGCCCGACACATAAAAAGTACTTGCAGTGCGGACTAAATTGCTGAGAGCCAAATTTCCGTTAATGAAAAATTTCACACTGCTGTCAGCGAACAGAGTGCTGTTATTTTGTAAAGAAACATCGCCGTTTATAAAGAATATAGTGTTTCTTATATTCTCGCTCGGCTGTCTGAAAACAGTTTCAAGCCCATTAAGTGTGGTTGTTTCTCGCCCTAAAATATATATTATTGTTGGATTGTCAGATGCGGGCCCTGTCGTCCCCTTGTAATTATCAAGGAAGCTTCCGACACGCATCACCCCGCCCTTCGGGAATAGGTTGCCCGAATTTGTGTGCGTAAAGCTACCTCTGATATTAAGCTCAACGGGGCTTTCTTCTCCGAAATAGCTACCGCCCGGGGCATCTGCCCTTAAATCGCCGAATACAGAGAGTTTTGAGTTAAAATGATTGCCGCCCGAAAACAAGGCAAGCCGGTTGCCCATGTACATTGTGTGATGTTGCCCGGTTTCAGATGAAACCCTTGCATAAGACGGGCCGGACATTCCAAACGCCACTGTGAAAAACCTATAATTATCGGGTGTCCCCGGTGGAATTTCGCCATCAGGTAAAGTCTCTTGAACGTATTCATAAAACATCACACGGCGAGTAATCACGTTTTCATCGGCACTCCACTCGTTATCTATGTTTTTTGAATAGCCGGTGGTTGAAATATCGAAATAATGCCAAATTTCAAGCCCCGTGCTCATCTCACCCTGTGACTCAGAGACTACGTATTCAATAATAGTTTGATGTTTATATACGGCATCACCGCTTGAACTCACGACTTCAAGAAAACGGTTGACGAGAACCTCGTCAAATTCTAAGCTCTCCCCTGCCCTTGCGCCGCCCGGCAAAAGCTCTAACATCGCTTTTACCAAATCATCGTCTAAATCTCTCAGCCTTCTGCCGTTATCGACAGACGAAAAATAAAGCTCAAGGTAGTCGTAGAAAAAGGCGTTGGCGGCAGCGGTCATTTGATAGATTTGCTCTTTATCGCCGAAATTCAATAATTCATTGCGCTCTTTGTTAATCGAATGAAGAATTGCAGTGGCAAGTGCGATAAGAGATGCCATAATCACAACCACAATGACCATAACGCTGCCGCTTTTAGCGGTAAGCCGTCTGAAATTTTTCAAAAGGTTTAATTTCATAAAACAAACCACCAACTAACTCATTTAATAATTAATCATCAGTTTCTTCGTCTTCGTCATTATTGTCATCATCGCCTTCGTCTTGCTTTTCGTCGCCATCATCGGCAGGCTGTGTTTGGGGGTTCATATCATCAAAGAAGTCTTCAACGAATTGCATTTCGCTGACCACGAACAATCTCAGCGTAAAGTTATATTCTTGTCTCTCGTTTGTGTCGCGCTGTGCATTGCGAAACTCGGCGCGAGTAACATCAACAGCTTGCGGGAATGTGGTGAGGTATTCTAAAAAGTCTCTGTATTCGCGGTTGGTGAGCATGAGTGTGAAGCTGCCCTCTACCACCGGGATTGAAACAGTTGAGCCAAATAAAGTCTCTCTCACATCATTCGCCAACGTAAGGCGTTCATCTCTTAATTCTAATTTTTCTTCTGACGAAACACCGCTTGAATTATGAAGAGCCAATAATTCGTGCAGTCTATGTGTCATTTCGTCAAGAGATTTAGCACCCTCTTCGTGTACCACCTCGCCGCCTTCAATGGCACCTGCGTCTGTTGAAAACGTATCTTCTAAGAGCGAATATTCTTTAATGGTGTAATTTTCAGCCGCTTTTTCTTGCGGAACAGGCACAGTCAGCGTAACAGGACGACGCTCTGTAAACGTAACCCCCGTTGTGCTGGTGTAGCCCGCATCTCTTAGAAGGTCGGTTATAATTCTTTGATACGTTCTGTTTTCAAGTTCGGGGAAAAACACCTTCTGCGCTTCAATGGGAAGTAGTTTTGCCTCGTGATACATATTAATAGTGGATTCTTCCTCGGCGAGCAACGCTTGCGCTTCGGCTATTTTTCCTTTTTCAACGCTGATTTCAGCTTGAAGTTTTGTGATTTTAGTTAGATTAGGCTCTATAAAAAAGTAGTAACCCAATCCGAATATCGCACCAATGATTAAAATCATAATCAGTGCCTTTTGTGAAGTCTTAAGTTTCAAAGATATTCCCCCTTTTCAGATTCATAGAAAGCGTGAACGCAAAATAACCTTCTTCAGTTCTTTGATAACCTTTATAGTCAATGTTTTCAAAATAACCTTGCTCATATAATCTTTCAACGTAGTTAAGTGGGGTTTCTTCTTCAGCACAGTTAAAAGAAACCATTACGGTTTGCTCGCTGACGGTTACATCGCCGACTATGCTCATTCCGCGGAACATAACCTCTTGAAGCTTGCTTAAAATATCCGGTGTCATGTTATATTGAAAGTCAACAACCGCTTTAGCGTGGTTTACACTCTCAACATAACGTTCAAAGTTTGAAATGGCAGACTTCATGAGTGCCACCCTTCCTACGCGGTCATCGTGGTTCATGATTTCAAGCTCACTTTTGGCAGAATTAAGTGTCGCTTCTTCGCCGTCAACTAAGACATTGGTGAAGAAAGTCACCCCGCCAACCACAAAGCACAACACTAAAGTCACAAGGGCGGCGAAAGCCAAAAACGACATGCTTTGACGGGTTGTTCTCATTTCTTTTGAGTCTAAAAGGTCAACGTCATTTTTGATTTTGTCGATTTTATAACAAGCCGCCACACAGTTAACATAGCGCGTGAACTGAAAACCTTTGAACTGGGACAATTCAAACGGTCGCCCCAACTCTGAAACGGGAATGTTAAACTGCGACAAAGTGCTTTCTAATGCTTTCGGGTCGTCAACTTGCCCGAAATATGAAATGTGCTTAATCGGCTCTGTTCCGGGGGCTGAGCCGAAAAAGTGAATAAGACGGAATATATTGTCGAATATACAAAGGTTGATTGGGTCGGCACTTGCTTCATAGTCATCGGGGTTCACCTGAACATAACGCGATGAAACAAGGTTATTGTTAACATAGATGTTGATGTTGATGAAGTTTTTGTCCACCTGTAAAAGTAAGAGCGGTGACTGGTTGTCGTCCGGTGGGCGTTTGTTAATCAGCCTTGAGACAATCTCACTGCTGACCACCATCCTGAAAAGGGGCAGACCTACGTGTTTTGCCAACGCTATGTAAGAATCGACAATTCTTTGCGGCGTTGCCGTGGCAATGATTTTTAGTTGCGGCAACCCCGTTTCTTCGTCCGGAACTTCTTCAACGATTGAATAAGTGACATTATAAGAGTCATTAAGCCCCATTTCGTTTGAAATCATTTCTTCTAAGTGAACAGGGTTAATCTGACGGGGTTTGGGTAACACAAGCTCTTTGTAGAGAATCCCCCCCGCGTTAATACAGATTACCGTTTGCTCGAACGGAAGTTTTTCGGCGGTTAGAATTTCGGTTATCTCGCCCGCTAACAAAAACATATCAACTATGTTTCCATTCTCGACAATTCCCTGGGAAATTTCACGCGACACCGCGTTGTTAACCCTTAATCGTCTACCCTGGGCTTTTATCCTGACAATTCGCACCTCACTGTCTGTAATGTCTATAGAAAGCATACATTTTTACCCCTTTATCTTTTATTTCATCGGCTATGCCGCCGAAGGCAATACTGTTCATGAAATTGCGAGATTCTAAACAAGCTCTAAGCCATTCCCTCAAACGAACCGTACATCGCCGGGAACACCGCTGCCAGAACCAACATGACCATTCCACCCATGAAAATAATCATTACCGGTTCAATCATGGTGACTAATTTTGTGACCGCTGTTTCAGATTCTTCGTCATAAAAGTCAGCACTCGATTCTAACACCTCGTCAAGTCGCCCTGATTCTTCTCCTATGTAAAGGGTTGAGGTGAAGATTGCATCGAAAATCCCGGTTGCAGCAATTGAGTCAGAGACGTTTTCGCCCCTCTTGACGTTTTCGATTACCGTCTCAAAGTTTTTCGAGATATAGGCGTTGTTAAGGGTGGCAACAGATTTTTCAAGGCAGTCAACCATCTGAAGCCCCGATGCATAAAGGTTTGCCATAGTTCTTGAAAAACGCGCTAAATAGATTTGAACGATTAGTTTTCCTACACCCTTAATTTTAATTTTTGCCTTGTCAAACTGATAACGAAAAGCTGGAATGGTAAGCCCGAATTTAATACCGAAGACCGAACCGACCATTAAACCAAGCAACAGCCACCAAAATTCAACGAAAAAGTCGCTTATCCCCATAACAAATGCGGTAATATCAGGAATGTCATCGGGGTTTGAGAACATATCCACAAATGTGGGCATAACAAAGCCGAACAGAACAAATACCACGCCAATCATCAAGATTACAAGTATGATTGGATAGGTCATACCTTTTTTGATGGTGTTTTGAAGTCTGTTCTCTTTAGCGTAATGGTCCGATACCCTTGCCATCATCAAGTCAAGGTTACCCGATGCCTCGCCCGATGCCACCATGTTCACAAATAATTCGGGGAATGCCCCCTCTATACTCTGCAAAGCATCTGAAAATGACGAGCCGCGCTGAACTTCTTCATAAATCTCTTGAAGCACCGCTTTAGGCTTGGGCTTCTCTTCTTGTGTCATAAGTATGTGAATCGCTTTAACCACATTAATCCCGGATGCTAACATTGACGCCAACTGACGACAAAATAATGAAAGCTCTTTGGTTTTGTACTTATACTTTGCTCTGGTTTTTTCATTTGCTTGAACCTGTTTGTACTCAGAACAAAAGAGCCCCTCCTCACGAAGTCGGTCATAAAGCTCTTGCGGAGTTGCGGCATTCATTTTGCCTTTTACGTTTCGGCCGCTTCTGTCAGTTGCCTCGTAAGTATATGTATTCAAGACATCGCCCCCTTTAAAATTTCTGATAGCACATAACTAATTATATCATAAATCTATGAATATATCAAACTAAAAAACCGACAAATAATCAAGCTAAATTTATGCAATTTTCACAAAAAAGTTCATTTAAAGATTATTTAGTCTGTGCTTTCTTAAAATTTCGGGAAAGTCTATATAAGAAATATTAAGGTCAACCGGGCCTTCTATGCCGTTAATTCTGCCGTTGTGAGAGAATTGCCAAATGTGATAAGGGCCTTCGTATGTGACGGTTCTTCCCAATTGAGCCAACCAAATCGCATAGGTGTCTAACACACGCGGCTCAATATATTTTTCAAGCCATGTCTTATAAGAATAAAGCATAGGATAATAATTATTCTCAATCAAAATCTCGAAAAATGTCTGAACTATCCTTGTGGCTTCTTGTTGGGTAATGTCCATATCTTCTTCTATATCTAATATAACGGGATAGGTGATTTCATACTCTTCAAGCAAGCTGACATAAAACCGCGCTTCTTCGCGCGCTTCCCTCACACTCTTAGCATAGCTGTAAAAATATACCCCTACGTCAAGCCCGACAGAGAGCGCGCCCTCAATGTTTTGACGAAAATGGGTGTCTTCGCGCATTGGCCATTCGTCGCTGACAGTTCCTCTGCCTGCACGAATAATTACAAACTCGGCACCGCTTAGTGGGACTTGTTCCCAGTTTATGTCGCCTTGCGCATAGGACACGTCAATCCCCCGAATTGATACCTTAGGCTCATTGGCAAGAAGTGCCGCCGTCATCATTTCATACTCGATTTTTTCACGATTGTCGATAAACTTTCCGCTCTTGGTGTTGACAAGAGAACCCGTGCGAGTATACTCGGAGTCGCGGCTCAAGGTAATAGTCCCGCTGTTCACGAAATTCGCATTTACCCCGATTGACAGATAGCCTAAGTTGTTGATACTGCCGCTTAAAGTAATTGACATGCTACCGGCGACTCTAAGCTCACCGGGTCTGTCTATGGTGAGCTTGCCGCTTGTTGATATTATTCCGCTTATGGTTTGGGCGAAAATGCCGCGTGTCATAATCTCGCCGGTGGTGAAAATTGTTATTATGCCCGATGTTTTGACTTCACCGGTATTATATGTATTGAAACCCCCCGATATTTTCATTGAGGTGTCGCGAAACTGATTGAATTCTCCGTATACCTCAACGCTCCCACCCGGATTTATAATCAGCTCGCCCCTTCTTAACTCGCACAGTCCACCGTAAAGCACGATGAGAGAGCCTGCCACCCTTAATTGTAAGTCGTCCGAGCGTAAGGTGACAATGCCGCCCTCGCGCACAACAACCCTTGCCCCTGCCGGGATATTAAGGCTTCTTCTTAAAATCAACTCTTGTGACACATAATATGTATTCCCTGTCTCAAGCGCGGTAACGCCGTCCCACTCCACACTTTTAGCGGAAACAGGCAGCGAACACACGCCCAACACAATAAACACGCTCAAAGACATTACAACAATTTTTTTTAACACCAAAAAACACTCCTTAATTTAAATATCCTTTAATTTAAATATTCTTTTTGTTGCTCGGTTAGTTTGTCGATTGTTATGTTCCAATTTGAAAGCTGTCTTTGGGCAACGTCAATGTCGACTTCTCGCGGAACGTTGATAATCATATCCGAAACCGCTCCTTTGTTTTTGACCAAATGTAATGCCGACAGTGCTTGAATTGCAAAAGACATGTCCATTATTTCTGCCGGGTGACCGTCTCCTGCCGCCAAATTCACCAACCTTCCTTCAGCAATCACATAGACCCATTTCCCGTTGTTGAGCTTATAACCCATTATGTTTTCACGCGCCAATTTCTTTTCAACCGCAATTTTTCTTAAACCTGCAACATCGACCTCTATGTCGAAATGCCCTGCGTTACAGCAAATCGCGCCGTTTTTCATGTTGTTGAAATCAGATTCTGTGATGACTGAGCAACAGCCTGTTACTGTCACAAAGAAGTCGCCGAATTTTGAAGCTTGGTTCATCGGCATAACTTTAAAGCCGTCCATTACTGCTTCCATTGCTTTGATTGGGTCTATTTCGGTGACGATTATTTCAGCCCCAAGCCCTTTAGCGCGCATGGCGACACCTTTGCCGCACCAACCGTATCCTGCGACCACTACTGTTTTTCCTGCAACAATTAAGTTTGTGGTTCTGTTAATGCCGTCCCACACCGATTGCCCCGTTCCGTAACGATTGTCAAAAAGATGTTTGCAGTCGGCATCGTTCACCATAACCATCGGGAATTTGAGCTTCCCTTCCCTGTTCATTGAAATAAGGCGAAGTATTCCCGTTGTGGTTTCTTCACAGCCCCCGATAACATTGTCAATTAAATGAGGATAATCGCTGTGAATTAGTGAAACTAAGTCGCCGCCATCATCAATTATTATGTTGGGAGCGGCTTCAATTACCTTAGAAATGTGGCGGTGGTATTCTTCATCGCTTGCATTATACCACGCATAAACGCTTAAACCATCGTGCGCTAAAGCCGCGGCAACGTCATCTTGAGTTGACAGCGGATTACTTCCCGTGACATACATGTCCGCGCCGCCTGCCGCCAACACCCTGCAAAGAAAAGCAGTTTTTGCCTCAAGGTGGATTGACAGGGCGATTTTCAGGCCTTTAAATGGTTTTTCTTTCTCGAACTCGCTTTTAATCCCACGCAACAGCGGCATATTTGCCTCTACCCATTCTATTTTGCGGTTCCCTTCTGTGTACAGACTCATATCTCTTATTTCGCTCATTTTTTAAGATTCTCCTTTTCATGTATTAAGTATACTTACATTTTAACATATTCTTTATCGCTTGTCAAGTGGCGGTGTTTGGTAATTTTAATTTTAAAACTATTGATTTTAGCGTGAAATTATGTTATACTATTAGATATGAAAAATTTGTGCAGAAAGGGCATGTCTGAAAATATGAATAAATCAGAACGTAACAGCGTGTTGATTGTGGACGATGAGAAATCAAACATCATCACCTTAACACGTATTTTGGGCGATGAATATACCGTCAAAGTAGCTAATAACGGCGCGTATGCCCTCAAAGTGGCTCAAAGCCAAAAACCCGAGCTTATTCTGTTGGACATTTTAATGCCCGGCATGGATGGCTATGAGGTTATGGAAAAGCTCAGACAAACAGAGGAAACGAAAGACATTCCCGTTATATTTATTTCGGGGTTAGACAGCGAAGAAGCAGAGGAAAAAGGACTGTCTCTCGGCGCGGCAGACTACATAAGCAAACCGTTCAAGCCCACTGTTGTAAAGTTAAGGGTTTATAATCAAATTCAAATTATCCGCCAATTGCGCACAATTGAGCGGCTTAACAGCAATTTAAGCTCTGCTATGGGCGATTTGGAATCGGCTATGGAAGAACTCAAACAGTCGAGTCACGCGAAATCGACATTCCTTGCAAATATGAGCCATGAAATACGAACGCCTATGAACGCAATTATAGGAATTTCGGAAATCCTTTTGCAAAGTGACGGCTTGACGGACGAAATCAAGACAGGAATAGGCAAGATTTATAATTCAAGCGACCTCTTGTTGGGGATTATAAATGATATTTTAGATATGTCAAAAATTGAAGCGGGCAAAATGGAAACGACTATTGAAGATTATGACGTTGCAAGCTTGATAAATGATACTGTGAATTTAAACCTCATGCGGTTTTCACACAAACCTCTCGAATTTAAGCTCGAGGTTAATGCCGACACGCCCGCTCATCTGACGGGTGATGCGTTACGTATAAAGCAAATTTTGAACAACCTGCTCTCTAATGCGGTTAAATACACGAAAAAGGGCGAGGTTGTGTTTTCTGTTGATTTCACTCGTTGTGAAGATGATGACAAAAAAATTATTCTCGTGTTCTCTGTTAAAGACACGGGTGTGGGTATGAGTGAGAAAGAGCTTGCAAAGCTGTTTGATGACTATACACGCTTTAACATGGAAGCTAATCGTCAAACGCAAGGCACAGGTCTCGGCATGAGTATTACTCATAATCTGTTGCTCTTGATGGGTGGAGAAATTGATGTTAAAAGCAAACCCGGCGAGGGTAGCTTGTTTGTGGTGAAAATTCCGCAAAAACGTGTTAGCAACAGTGTTTTGGGAGAAGAAACCGCTCAAAGCCTCAAAAACTTTGATACTAATTCTCTCTTAAACAATAAAAAAAGCTCAATCATACGCACGCCGATGCCTTATGGCAGTGTTTTGGTGGTGGATGATGTTGAGACTAATTTGTATGTTGCGCGTGGATTGCTCAAGCCCTATAAATTAAAGATTGAAACTGCTATGAGCGGGCGCGAGTCGATTGACATGATTATCGGCGGAAAGTCATATGATATTGTTTTCATGGACCACATGATGCCCGGAATGGATGGCATTGAAGCAACTAAGCGGTTGAGGGAAGTGGGATATACATCGCCTATTGTGGCTCTCACCGCCAACGCTGTTTCGGGACAGGCTGAAGTGTTTTTGCAAAACGGATTTGACGGGTTTATCTCAAAACCCGTTGACGTACGCGAACTTGATTCGGCTTTGAGAAAGTTTGTGAAGAACAAAAATGTTCCAGAGAACATGAGCGAGGGGCATATTGATGATAACGACGACAATGATGATAACGATGCAACATCAACAATCCTTATAGAATCCTTTGTTCGTGATGCTCGTAAGGCGGTTAAGGTGTTGAATGAGTTGTTTGTTCCCGGCGGCTCGTCGAAAAATTTTAACACGGAAAATATAAAAAATTTCACTATAACCGTTCACGGCATGAAAAGCTCGCTGTTTAATATCGGCGAAAAAGAGCTTTCAGAGACGGCAAAGCAATTAGAGACAGCGGCAAGAGAGCAAAACTTAAAGCTTATAGTAGAAACCGCCCCCGAGTTCATTAAAAATTTGAACTCTTTATTAGCGCGCTATGAGCCGAAAGACAGCGATATTACTGAAGAAGAACCTGATGATTTGAAGGGTAAACTTTTGCAGATTTATGAGTTTTGCGATGATTATGACCGAAAATCGGCGTTAGACTTAATAACGTCAATAAAAGGCGGCAGAAAAGAAACTCGCGAACTTTTAGACGATGTCAAAGAAAAAATCCTTCTCAGCGATTACGAAGAAGCCGCACAGGTATTAAAGGAGTTTTTAAAAGTTTTAAAATAAATCTCCGTAAATATGGGAAAACATATTTTCAAAGCGCGTTTGTGCAGAAAGGGCATATCTAAAACCATGAAAAGAAAATTTAATTTTAGCGGTATAAGATTTAAAACAACATTGTATACAATTATCCCGGTGTTTGTGAGTATCACTCTTATCGGGGCGGTGTTGCTC